>Ga0308165_1000074_pt1 | contig 264870 bp, 233 predicted proteins | sample PhyWR2_FD_201032 | JGI IMG/M metagenome (GOLD analysis project Ga0308165, IMG submission 201032) | Phyllosphere microbial communities from UC Gill Tract Community Farm, Albany, California, United States - DLSLW.R2 | ecosystem: Host-associated > Plants > Phyllosphere > Unclassified | place... | reverse complement strand
GGAATAAAATCCGGGGCGATATCTTAGTATCAGTGAAGCGTCTGCCTTTATCCTGCTGCTTTTGCTCTTTGGTTGATTTTTTTAACCAAATTATTAATCTATTTTTACTAATGCAAACTTACCATAGAACGGCATGTATGAGCTCTTTTTGCCGCAAAGAAAAAGCTTGGCGCAAAAAAGCGAGTAGTGAAAGCGGGAAAGAGCTACAAGAAAAAAGTTGGAGGATTGGAGAAATGGAAGGGTTGGAGAGTTTTAGTTGGAAAATTTATCTGAATAGGTAATACTTATATAAAAATACCTCCGAAAGTTCAGAGGTAAATGTATTTTAAGCTTTTAAGGCGAAATCAGAGATAACGTTTCGCTAATACCTTATATATATAGTATCCGATTAAGCATCCTATGGTATCAGCAACGATGTCGAGTGTTTCCATTGATCTGCCGAGTTTCATTTCTTCCTGGAAAATTTCTGTCAGAAATGCGTAAATCAAAATGATCTGGAAGAAATAAGAAAATCTGATTCTGGGAAAAGCAGCAATAAAGCAAAAACCTAATGCCGCAAATATACTTAAGTGCAAAACCTTGTCGATACCGTCGAACATAAAGAAATATTCGTGATTTTCGACACCGGGACGCAGAAGCATATAAGTAAGAAATGCCCAATAAATGGGCAGTATCTTAATAAATATGTTTGAAATTTTATCCAATGATTGCTTGATATTCTTCTGCTGAAAGCAATTCTGAATGATCTGCACCTTCCGCAATCTCAAGCTTAATGATCCATCCGTTTCCATAAGGATCTGTATTTAACAATTCTGGCTGATCTTCCAACGCAGCATTAAACTCAGTTACTTTTCCTGAAATAGGCAAGAATAAATCTGAAACCGTTTTTACAGCTTCTACACTTCCGAAGACATCTCCTCCATTCACATCATCATCTACTGTATCTACATCTACATAAACGATATCTCCCAACTCGCCTTGCGCAAAGTCTGTGATACCAATTGTAGCAACGTTACCTTCGATCTTTACCCACTCGTGGTCTTTAGTGTACTTTAATTCTGACGGTGTATTCATTTTATTTTTTTTATGTTGACAAATTTATTCAAAAATACATTAATGCTCCAATAAAATGTTGAAATATTTAATGCTTTTCAAACTTCTCATTTTATTAGTTTTCTTCGAGGTCTGTTTTATTTAAAAGTTGGTGAAAAGATTCGCAGTCCAGTTTTTTTGTACTATTAGATTTTCTTTCAATCGAGACATTAAATTTTCCAAAATAAAGATCATCGAGCTTCTCATCAAAACATAAAGCATTGTGGATATTGGAAATACTCATATTTTCTGCTTTTAAAAATTTATTGACCTCAACCTGCATATTTTCATCTTTAATAAAAAACGATACACGTTGATATTTCATTGTGAAATCTTGGGTTTCCACTTTCTTTAAAGTCATATCTGAAGTTTCGTTTCCTAAAACGACAATCGCAACTGCAACAAAATTATTGAGCGCGTGCAATAGTATTGAATATATCAGTCCGAAATTCAGAACCATCCATATTAAAATCAAGCCCATTCCTGAAGTCATTACAATGCCAATCCAAGTGTCTAACAGTTTTAAGTCATTAAACAAACCAAAAAGCACTGCATTAATATAATAGATATGGTATGGAATATTCTTACTCCTATTTAATTCAAATGCTACAATAAATATGGCAAGTATTGGAATTAGATAATAATTCTGTAATAATATAATGTAAAGTAAGGATCCTAAATACATTACATATTTAAAGATCTTTTTCCCTGTAAAAATTCCTCGGAAGATCAATTCTTCCAAGACGGGAGCGATTGTAAAAGCTGCAATAAAATGAATTAAGGTAAAATCGTTGAAACGTGTTATACGAGAAGAAAATCCTGATTCATTAAAATATGATAAAATAATACTGCCTAATAACGAACCAAAAAAAAGGATGATTCCAGATTGTAATAAATTATTTTCTGTATAAATTCTCTTTCTCTTGTTTGAAGTTTCCATGCTGGTCATTAAAAAAACAAAAGACACACAATACTGCGCATCTTTTATTCTTATTTAAATTAATTATTATTACCTACCAAAGATAATGATTGAAAACCTATTATCCAATAGTTGTGAAATAAAATTCCTTTCTTATTTTAGAAAGGAATTTTATTAACTTATTTATAAACCTCCGGAATCACCGAAAGTGAATGTCGCAGAAATCCCGGCTCTGATTGTTGACAGCGGGAAAGCTGTTGAGATTTTGTATTTTGAAGTCATCTGCTCGTAGAATAATCTCAGATTCAAATTTTCCGAAACATTGTAATCTGCGGAAAGCTTGATATTCATTAATTTTTGTCCACCCGTAATTTGAGAATCATTCAATAAGATATTCATAATACTTGTCTGGCTGTCTCGCAGAGAAATATCACCACGGATATTTAGGTCTGAACCTTTCGCTCTTGCTCCTCTCTGATTATTGGTCCCCAAACGGAAGTTTCTTACAATATATCCCAATCTTACCACATATTCTGTATACGCATCTTCGGTAAGAGAATGATTGACCAAACCAAGAATCATACTTCTTGTTTTGTTGTACTGCACCCCAAACTGCATATTGTTTCTCATCGTAACATCAACCCCGATAAGTGGTGAGAAAGATTCTGTATAACTTACCTGAGAGAATGTATAAGGATTGATATAATTATCATTCACGTCTCTTAAAGAACTCGATGTGTCATTTCGGCTGTTGAAATAATCAATATTCGATTGCACGCCAGTTGCGGTATACGTTGCGGTATAACTATGAAGAATATCAAATTTGGTAAACTGTCCGTTAATAATCGGGATATTTCTAAGGCCTGAATAGATAATTCTCCAGTTCGGAATCGGAAGTCCTGCTTTTTTTGCATTTCCTAAGCGCTCAGGATTTTTACCTTCCATTGCAGCACGGAATGCCGGAATTAAAACATACGCATTAGAAATACCATATCCTTCTGTATATCCATCAGGATTTAAAACTCCGCCCATTTGTTGTGAAATCAACTGAGCATTGGCTCTGATGGCATCATAGATCACAGTACTTTCTTTAAATGATGAATTTAAAAGAACCACCGTATTGGAATACGATACCATATCACTTGCAAATGTTAGGTTTGGATTTGCATTTCCAAAATCATCTACATAATTGAATCCTGTATGTGAGAAATTTCTATTATAGGTCTGTAAAACATTAAAACTTATATTAAAATCATTCACCGGGGAGACTTGTAAATCTGCCCTAAATTCTCGTGTGGACATCTTCATATAAGGATCGATCATATATGGTGAATCACTTACCCAGCCTCTTTCCATAGACAATCGTCTGATGTCTGCCTGCGAACCAAAAAGGAAACCTATAGATGGACCTCCCAATGTCTGTCCATAACCGTATCCGTTTGGAGCAGATAGTAAACCAGGAAGTACACTTCCGTTATTTTCGGTGTATGTTACATTCAATTGCTTCATAGAAGTAAGTACAAATGCCGCACTCTGTAAAATAGAAAGCTTGTTTTTAAACTTATATTTTTTGTACGTATATCTGTTTTTCTCCCAAGCCTGATTCACTGCATTATTTAATGAATCCTGTTCCTGTTTACGCTTTTGCAGTGTTGTAGAAATCTTTTTAAAGTAATTGAACTGCCCAAAGAATTTCGGAAGATCTGCAGTAGCGTTTGCCGAAATAATATTGGTATTCTGACCAATTGATCCTAAACTTCCTTCAGGACTTGCAAGAAGCGCTGTAGATCTTGCATTCCAGTTATACGTAAATCCGTAACCCAATTCTGCATCTATGAAATCGAGATATGGAAGATATTGGAACGGTAATTTATAATTTAACTGAACTCTGTGATTGTATAAAACAGGTCTTCCTGATCTGAAAATATTTCCGAAGATCGAAGAAGTATCCATTGTATTCACATCTACCTGGTCATTCAATGTTCGCGTTGCTGAATTGATTTCCAGTTTCAAAGATTTAGTAAAATTAAATCCTAAACCATATTGCCAACCGAAGTAGAAGTTTCTATTCTTTAAAGCAGCAAAATCATCATTAAGATTTCCGCTAAGAATGGCATCAATATTTCTAAATTCAAGCTCGTTATAATTCCTGTCGAGCTCAGTTCTGAAAGATAATCTTGTAGGAACCGGATTGAAATTAAACTCTTTTACCCATCTCAGATATTTTGTAGATTTTGCCGTATCGCTTATCATTTTATTGAATGGCTTTATTACCCACGGTTTGAATGTGTAGTTGTAATCTAAATATCCTCTGAAATACTGTCTGTAGTTTTTCTTGGTGTAGATATCACGGTAATGATCGTCATTATAAACTGCCGTCAATGAAAGGTTTTCTACATCATAAAATTTAGGTTTACTGTCAGGTTTTACCCTTTCTTTATGCATGTTTACCACACCAATACTTCTCTGCTGAGTATACGTTCTGGCGACTTTTTTGAGCTCTTCCTTATTTGCAGCTTTGCTAAATTCTACATCGGTATCTAAAGGATTGTACTTCGGATCTTCGATGGTTTGAGAATAAGAATAGTTCACCGGAATTTTCATTCCTGTTTTTTCAGGTAAAAATTTATCTACGTTTACAGCCGTATTGATACTGAATGCCGACTGTGTCGCCTGACTTCTTTCTGCCGGTTTAGAATCTATGTTTCCGAAACCTACAGATGAATAAGAAGCACTTGTATTAATCGTTGCAAAATCTCCCAAGTTAAAATTCAAACTTGCATTTCCTGCATAACCGCCATCATTTTCAATTTCAGAAAGACGAATTTCATTTACCCAAAGAACTACATTATTTGGAGTTTCACGACCATTACCAATATTCCTTACACCAATCATTATGGTTGTAATATTTCCTAAAGAAGGTCTACCTTTTATGTATATTCCTTTACTTGCATCACCAAATTGTGCGTCTTTTGTTCTTTGAATAATATTGTTAGGAGAATTTCGGTCTCTTCTGATTTTTGCATCTACAAAATCTTGAATATTAAAATCAACATCATTTTCTGCAGGCCAGATTTCTAAAGGTGTTGTCGCAAAATTTGATGTATATTTTACCGAAGCTTCATATTCGTAATAGTTATCTGTTGCATCGCTACCAAATCGGATAAAGAATTTTGTATTAGGATCATAATCCGAAGCTGCTGGATTATCTAAGTTTTGACCATGAACAAATAATTTCAATTTCTTATATCTTCTCATGTCTAAAGATGTATTTTTGAATACCCCTCTAGCCTGATTTGCAATTTGTGTTGCCTTTAAATATAATGAAGATTCATTTTGTCTTTGTGCTCCCGCATTCCCACTAAGAACCTGTCTGTCAATTCCCGGAGGAAGCACATAAGGAGGCTGGTTTAATGCATTTTCTTCGATATTCACGCTTCCTACTTCAAGCTCGGCATTTCCTGGAGCGTTTCCTATACCTTCCTGATCTGAAGCTACAGTCGGACTTGCAATTCCACTGGTATATTTTCTCCAGTCAGATCTAATCAAATCCATTGTACCAAATCTCAAAGTTGAAGTCTGATCAAATCCTGTTAATAATAATCTTGCGAATCTCACATTATTAAGAACCGAAGCATTTTTCTCACCTCCAACTCCTGGTTCATTGAATTTCGAAACAGGAATTCTAAAAAGATACCATTTTACATCATCAGTAGATCCATTTTGGAAAGTAGCCGTTACTGTTTTCTGATCAATAATATAGTTATCTGTTCCTAATCCTAAACTTGCCTGATCTAATTTGATCGCATATTCGTTATAGTTTTCAGTTTGATCCAGGTTATAATCTTTATTGATATCTTCTGCATCCGGAGTCTGTGAAGAAACTTCTAGTGAACCGCTTCGTGAATTTCCTTCCGGACCTCTGAAATATTTGTATCGTTGTACAATAGATGCAGCCTGATTTCCTGTAAATTTATCCGACAAATAGAATACAAAATCATCAACTGCAGGGTCTGAAAGATTGGTTACCGGATTTACAAAAGTATTTCCAAACCTCATCGATTCCTGATCCGAGCTTAATCCGTCATATCCTAAATCCTGTGCTGTTCTGTCTGCCCCTTCAGTTGAAAATGCATATAAAATCGGCGGTTGTTTTGGCTGTACTCCCCAATTGGAAGCGGTCGTACTTGAAGGACTTCCTCCGGTAGGCAAACCGTTTTCATACTGCATTAAACCGTCTTTAAGCACATCTTCAGAGACATTTCCTAATTGTAGTAAAAGTTTAGGATTTGCACCTAAAGTATTTCCGTCGGCATAAGGATCCATCATCCAGAATTCTACATATTCAATATTTGAATTTACAAAATTGGTAACACTTATCGGACGCATAATTCCCGCCCATCTTTGAGCTGTTGTTTCCGTTGCCGGATTGGCATTATAAGGCCCTTTTTCCTGAGGGAAATAAGAAATATCAAAAGTATTGGTAAACGTCTGCTCACCCGCTACAAAATCTCTGTTGTTGAAAATTTCTGAAAACTGTACCCTTCTTGATGCGTGATTGGAAACAGAAGCTGCAGTAATTCCCTGCGGAGCTTTACCTCCTACGCCCCAAAATCTCGGATCGATATTATACCACGACAACAAACCTCTTCCGTAACCGTTTGTCAAATCATCATTAGAGCCGGCTCCTGTAAAAAGTGGATTTCCCTGACTTTTTTCAGGTTTGGAAGCTAAACTCCAGGCGGTAGGTTCTTTTAATGATATTTTTGAAGTAGTCTGCTCAAAATCGTCGATGTATGACTGATCGTTTGTTCCTTTATTGATTCCCGGAATTAAATAGGCACCTTCCATTTTAAAGTTTAAGTTGGAAGGAGCTTCAGTGTTGATTCCCGGAATTTTATCGGTGAGTCTAGTCAGGAATGGTAACTGATTGTTGTACATCATATTCACGCCTGCCATTGTATTGTTTACGGCTTCCTGACCGTAATTCACTTTTTGGGTAAGCGGAGACTCGGAATAATTAACAACTGTTCCACCGAAAATAAAGTTTTCGCTGACTCTTCTTTCTAAATTTAAACCTAAAAATCTTTTTCTCTGAGTATTAAAGGTCAATTGATTTTCCAATGAGATATTGATTGCCTGACCAGATTGTTTTACCGTTTCATTGATGATGGTAACACTTCCAAGCATATAATCTACCGTATAATCAATACCTTCTGTAAGCTGTACTCCGTTTGCAGAGACTTTTACAGAACCTTGAGGTACGTTGACGGCACCCAAAGAAATACCCTGTCCCTGAGCTCCTTTATAACGACCTTCCATCGTATAACGCTGGGCAAGATTACTTTGGCTGGCTTGTAATTTCTGTTGTGTATAAAGATCTGAAAATACATATTGAGGATCATTACTGCCCAAAACCTGAGACATATAACTTCCGAAAGGCTGTACTTTGGTAAACATAATCCGGCCGAGATCTTTTCGGATCGTAATGCCTTCTACAAAGTCAAACACCCCGTCACCTAATACACCATTATTAGCCTGTAAGTCACCATTCACATTAAGTCTATCCCAGTTTAAGAGTTTAAGCAAATTGGTGCCTTCAACGGTCGTTCCGGGCAAGTAATTTACTTTACCACCTGTCTTAGCGTCACGATAATAAACGTTTAAAATAAAACCATCACGGTCTACCTGTGCTGCATCTAAAGAATAGAAGTTCTTCATCATTAGATTCCACATCGGTGAATCTACTCTTGTATTACTGTTTGATCTTAATAGCTTGGTAACAAGTACCGGACTTTCTTCAGAAAATTCCCCTACTTTATAAACCTGATTGGTTCCGTTTACAGTATATGAAAATGACACCGCTAAAAGCTGATTTTCATTTAGTTTTTGATTTAAAGAGATATACCCCAATTGCGGATGATAGGTATATTCATTCGCATCCATTCTTCTGGCTTTGGTACTCAGTAAAAAATGCTCCCCGTTTTCGTAAGGCTGTGTACTTCCTGCAAATGTTTGTCCCTGAAAATTGGTAAGATAGTTTTTCCCTTGTTCTCTTGGTGTTCCAATTGCGTTATTAACCTGATTGTATAATCCGTTTTGAGAATTATCCGGCAACCCAGAAGCTCCTTCTCCCAAATCTCTGATCCCGATAATACTTTTCTGATATGCCAAATTTGAATTTCCCTGATCTAAAACCCAAACTTCCATTCTTGAAATACTGATTCTTGAGTTGATCTGTGGATAATTAAGCAAAGCATTATCATAATTATTTAAGAAATACTGTCCGATAAAATAATGCTGATTTTCTTCATAATCTAACGCATTTATCTTGAAGTTGCTCATTGTTCCACCACCTTGTACGACGATATTTCGTGCTTCACCTTGTTGCTGCGAAAGCACCACCGTTCCGAAAGTTTTGCCCAACTGAAACTCGGTTTTTACCCCGAACAAAGATTCTGAACCACGAATTAAACTGGTAGAAAGCGGCATATTTACATTACCAAACTCAACTCTTTTGATGATCTTATCTTCACCACCCGAATTCGGTTTGTTGACATCATTTAAGCCTTTAGTCTGAAGATCTCTCCAGGTTCCTTTTGATTGCCAGACCAAATTCATTCTGTTTTCAAAGGCAAAACCACTTTGAGTATCGTAATTTGCTTTAAGCTGTAAGTTTTCACCTACTTTTCCGATTAATCCCAACTGAATTCTTTGATCAATATCAAAGGTAAAACTCGTTCTGTTTTGTGGTAAAATTAATGGATTATCTATTTTTTGATATAAACCTCCAAAGTCAAATGAAGCATAACCCGAAGGAATAATTTCAATTTTATTGCTTCCAAAAATAGATTCAAAAAGTCGGTTATTGATCGTTAGAGAAGGAATCAAACCTTTCTTTGCCGCATCTGTTTTATCTCTTCTGAACATTAGATTATAACGGTCAGATTTATCTCTATAAAAAGCCTTGGACTGCTCTGCAAGCATAAACTCTTTATAATCTTCCGGCGACATGGCAACAGGTGGTCCGGTAATTGTATTACCAATCTTAGGATATACGTAGTACATTCCGATTTTTACATCGTAATATGCTTCGTAGTAAGTAGGGTCGGTAACTTCGTAATCCTTTTTTATAGAAACACCCTGCTGCTGTTGATCCTGCCCATAAATATGTATAGAGGAGAATAAAAACGACAAGAGTATATAGATGCTGAGAAACTTATTATTTTTCACCAAATGTTAAATGTTTTTTAAAATTTGTTTTACCAATTCTTCTACAGTAATTTCGGGAATTTGCTTCAAAATACGATCTGCAATTTTCTCGCTTGTTCTCTTAGGAATCCCTAAAACTTCTAATGCAGATAACGATTCTTCCTTCACTTTATTATTCTCAAACGAAGAAATATTTCCTTCGGCATCCCCAAATTTCTGAACTTTGTCTTTTAAATCAACAATAATTCTTTCGGCAGTTTTTGTACCAATTCCTTTTGCTTTTTGAATTAGTGCGCCGTTCCCTGAAAGTATTGCCGATGCAATTTCCTCAAGGGTTAAAGTTGATAATAAAATAAGCGCCGAAACAGCACCTACTCCATTTACACTAATTAAGAGATTAAACATTTCTTTCTCCAAGCGGGTATGAAACCCAAAAAGCAAATGTGCATCTTCACGGATGATCTGCTGAATGAATAAAAATGTTTCTTTATTTAGAACCAGTTTTTGAGAAGTCATGAGGCTGATCCCGGTATAATATCCCACACCATTTACGTTGATTACTGCGTAAGTGGGTGTAAGCTCCTGAACGATGCCCTGTAAAGAAAATATCATTATTAAATTTTATAACTTCCAAATATAGTAATTTAAACTAAGTAATAAATTCATTTAACATAAGAATGATATTTAACTTTTTTTGTATTAACAAAGACAAGAATTTAGCTTAAAAACAAAAAACTCCAAAATTGATTTGGAGTTTTTTATATTTGATAAAAGTGAGTAATTATTTTTTTACTTCTCGTCTTTGTGCATCTAAAACGGCTACCGTTGCAAGATTAACGATTTCGTCTACGCTTGAGCGCATCTGTAAAACGTGAACAGGCTGTTTCAGTCCCATTAAAATAGGTCCGATTACCTGCGCAACCTTCATTCCTCTGATGATTTTGTACGACAAGTTTGCAGATTCAAGATTCGGGAAGATGAATGTATTCGCCGGAGTTGTACCTAATTTTGAAAACGGATAATCGCTCAAATGATCTGCATTCATTGCAAAATCAGGCTGAATTTCTCCATCCACAATCATTTTCGGGAACTTCTCGTGAAGAATGCTTACCGCTTTTGCTACTTTTTTGGAAGTATCTGAGATTGCTGCAAAGTTTTCGAATCCAAGCATTGCAATTCTCGGTTCGATAGCAAATGATTTCACGGTGTGCTCTGCCATTTTAGCGATATTCACCAAGTCTTCAGCTGTAGGGTTTTGGTTGATAGACGTATCTGCGAAGAAAATAGGTTTCTTTTCAGACAAAATCATCATCATTGCCGCAACTTTATCAACGCCTTTATCTTTTTCGATAACCTCTAAAACAGGACGCAAAACTGAAGTATAATTTTTAGAAAAACCAATAATCAAACCGTCGGTATCACCATGTCTCAACATCAGCGGCCCGAAATAATCTCTCTGGCGAACATATCTTTTTGCCTTGTACTCGTTCATCCCTTTTCTCTGACGAAGTTTCCAAAGTGTTTCTCTGTATTTTTTTCTGTTTGCTTTTTGGTCATCATCACTAGGATCGATAATCGGTACATCAATGTCGATTCCGAAGCGTTCCATCTGTTCTTTGATGTATTTTTTATCTCCTAAAAGGCTCGGATAAGCAATACCTTCTTCATATAAAATCTGCGCAGCTTTCAGAACATTATATTCTTCAGCATTTCCTAAAGTAATTCTTTTCGGGTTTGCTTTTGCACGGTTTTGCATCATTCTTACCAACTTTTCATCTCTTCCCATTCTGTCGAGAAGCTGATTTTCGTATTCGTCGAAATCTGCGATTGTTTTTCTTGCAATACCACTTTCAATAGCTGCTTTCGCTACTGCACTTGATACCTTTGTAATCAATCTGTTATCAAATGGCTTCGGAATAAAATATTCTCTGCCAAACTGTAAATTCTGAACATTATATGCTAAAATAACCGCTTCAGGAACCGGTTCTTTAGCCAAATTAGCAATTGCATGTACAGCAGCCAGTTTCATTTCTTCATTAATTCCTTTTGCCTGAACATCAAGTGCGCCACGGAAGATATATGGGAAACCAAGAACATTGTTTACCTGATTAGGATAATCACTTCTTCCTGTCGCCATGATCACATCTTTACGTGTTGCAATTGCCAAATCATAAGCAATCTCCGGATCTGGATTTGCCAATGCAAAAACGATTGGGTTTTCGCTCATGCTGCTTAGCATTTCAGGAGTCATCACATTACCTTTTGACAAACCGATGAAAACATCTGAGCCTTTTACAGCGTCTTCTAAAGTTTCAATATCAGTCTGAGCAATAAAATCTAATTTTTCCGGAGTAAGGTTTTCTCTTTTATGATTGATAACGCCTTTGCTGTCGCACATCAATACATTTTCTCTTTTTAAACCAAGAGAAATATACAGATTGGTACATGCAATAGCTGCTGCTCCTGCTCCGTTCACCACCATTTTCACTTCTTCAATTTTCTTATTGGCAATCTGAAGTGAGTTGATCAATGCTGCGGCAGAAATAATTGCTGTCCCGTGCTGATCATCGTGCATCAACGGGATATCTAATTCTTCTTTCAGTTTCTGCTCAATATAAAAAGCTTCGGGAGCTTTGATATCTTCAAGGTTGATCCCTCCGAAAGTCGGAGCAATACCTTTTACAATTTGAATAAATTTATCAGGATCTTTTTCGTCAATTTCAATATCAAAAACATTGATGTCTGCAAAAATCTTAAATAGAAGACCTTTTCCTTCCATTACGGGCTTTGAAGCTTCAGCTCCGATGTCTCCCAAACCAAGCACTGCCGTACCATTGGAGATCACAGCAACCAGATTTCCTTTTCCTGTATAATCATACACTGTTTCAGGATTGTGATGGATTTCCATACAAGGAACCGCAACGCCGGGAGAATATGCCAATGACAAATCTCTCTGTGAAGAGTGTGGTTTTGAAGGAATCACTTCAATTTTTCCTTTGGGTTCTGCTTTATGATAATCTAACGCTGCCTGACTAAAGTTTTTTTCGTCGCGGTGAGTTTTACTTGACATATAATTTTCTGTTTTTATTTAAAATTTATCAAATTAAAAGTTACTGTTTTATCTTAAAACAAAAGAATCAAAAATTCAAGACTGGATTTCTCCGCTAAAATTTTAAAAAACTTCCTAAAAATCTCCAAACGCGGGCGGAAACAATATTTCAGATGTTAGTCCTATTTTCTGCCGCCACTCAAACAGTGGAAATTTCTTTACGGAATCTTTTAGAATTTCTTTACGCTGCGAACTCCTAAGTCGTTTAGAAAAGTTTGATTACTTAATTTGACATGTATTTTTATATTATTTTTTTATTAAAACTTATTACTTATTATAAAATATATTTAATGTGGTAATCAACTAAGCTTTCGATGGGCTTTTGCACGATGTGCCCCACATTCAAATTGAGTTCTGACGCTGCAGAACGTAAAATATTTTCGTAATAATAAGCAATAGAACCGATAAAATTAATCTCGGCTTCTTTGGCTTCTTCGTAAGGAAGAACCTGATAATCGAAGAAGTTTTTCATCTCTTCCAAAACCATTTGCTGGAAATAGGGATGCTCTTTTCTTTCGACCACAAATTTATTGAAATTGGCAAGATAAGCATTGGGTCTTGTTGTATGATACATGTTTTTTAACGCCTCATCGATCGTTAAGCCATATATTTCCTTAAACTCAAGGTGAAGATCCTGAGGAAGTTTCTGCATAAAAAATCTACGCACCAACTGCTTTCCGATAGCACTTCCGCTTCCTTCGTCGCCCATAAGATAACCTAATGAAGGAAGTTTTATCTTTAAATTTTCTCCGTTAAAATAACATGAGTTCGAGCCCGTTCCTAAAATACAGACTATCGTTGGCTTCCCTCTGTAAGCAGCATATGCAGCTGCCATAAGATCTTCTTTTACAGTAATCTTTGCATTGATAAAAACTTTCCCCACTTCTTCTTCAATGGTTTGGCAGTTTTGTCTAACGCCACATCCTGACCCATAGAAAAATATCTTGGTAATCGAATTTTTAACGGATACTAAGCTGTTGTTTTTTTCAATTTCGGGTACAATAAGCTCTTTGCTGATAAAATTGGGGTTGAAACCAATGGTTTCCGTTTTCAAAAAAACATTTTTGAATTCGTCTAATATTACCCAATCTGATTTTGTAGAACCACTATCAACAATAGCAACCATATTTCATATTTTAAGAGTGCTAAATTATGAATTTATCTTTTAAATAAGCGATTATTGACACGAGATATATGTCATTCCGATCCGGCAGATGCCTTAGCTATTTTAGAGTATGCGTTAACTAGTTTAGAGATTGGCTTTTCTATTTGTGCACAGACGTGTTTTATTTTAAAAAAAGCTTATTGATTCCGGAAGATGCTTTATATACTTTGGAGGATGCCTCATCTATTCTGGAGGATGCCTGATCTATTCTGAAGGATGTCTTATTTATTTTAATTTGCTGTTGATATCCTTTCAGGATGACAAACTGAAAAAAATAAGTTTTGTGAATAAAACCTTATAGGTTTTTGGAAACCTATAAGGTTGAATGAATGATTTTTTTTGAACCTTTAGTCCGGTTATGCTTTTTTAAATTTGATCTTAGAGATTGTTTTGTATTGTACCGAGTTTCCGTCGAGAATTGTAAACATATAATCTTTGGCTTTGTTGAAGGTGTCTACTAAATTGTCTTCTGAATTATAAACCGTATTATTTCTTACAGTACGGGCTGCGTTTAAAGGAATGAAGGAATCTGCAACTGCTTGGGTTGCCTGTAACATCTGCACTTTTTCCTGCTGGAGTGTAGGAACCTGATATTCTATTTCGTTTGGTAAATAGTTTGGTGTATTCTGTAATAATGAAATAAGAACCTCGTAATTATTGGTACGCTGATCATAGCTCATTTGCGAAATCGAAATTTTAATATTTTCTTGCTGTGGATCTGTAACAGCCGAATTACTCTTTTTAATCCCTTTCAACTTTCTTGCAATGGTCATAAAATCTTCCAGCTGAGCCATCGTAACTCCTTCTGTCGTCTTATACATTTTCCGAAGCTTTGTTATTTTTTTGCTTACGGGAGCAAAAAGTTTTTCGCGATGATCTACCGCAAGTGAATAGGGAGCTATTGAATTGTTTACGGTTTCCTGATGTGCAAAAGCAGTATTGTACATATTCTGAAGATTTGTCAGGAGCAGTTTTGGATTACTGGGATTGTATTTTGCACCAAGTTCTGCAATGTGTGTGCATAATAGATTGGCATTTGCAATGTTTTTTACATGCCCTGTTTCATTTTTTGACATAATTTGTATTTTTTTATTAAGATAAATTTAGAAAAAATTTCACTATAAAAACAAACCGCAGAAAATTTCTGCGGTTTGTTTTTATTTAAGGGTGATGTTTTGTAATACAAATCTTTTTTTTTCAATCCTTTCATATCCGTCACCTACATTTCAAAAATGCAAAGCTTCAAGCATTTCGGATGCCAAAGCGACATTTTGATCTATTTCATTTTTCTTTATAAAAAAAATTTTAATCAGGAAATAAAAGAACAATCAACCGGATATCAGGAGTAGATAATCGGGTTTATCATGAAAACTCTGAATTGTCACAAAAGCTTATATCAATCTACGAGCAGCAAATTAAAGATTTAAAAGAAGAAGTGGAATATTTGAAGTCTAAAGTAAAATAATTACTCAGAATACTAAATTATAAAAGAGGGCTAATTACTTTGTAGCTCTCTTTTATAATTTGTGAATAGACTTCTTCATTTTAGTTCTTCATGTCAGTATTTTTTTGGTTAAACTGTATCAACCAGTCTTCTATCTCTTCTTCAAGATAAGTCGCCTGCACTATCATGGCGTTTATAAAATCGTCGGGTACAGGATCGCCTTTTGAACTTTCTAGATTCCAAAGTTCATCAGACATATTTTCGTACTCTGAGTATACCCTTCTGAAACGGGTATTTTCTTTTTCTAAAACTTCAATATTTTTTTGCTGAAGCTGAAATTTTCTGTATTTGTTTTGAGATTTCATACAAATATTAGGATTAATTTTGGTTGGTAAACTTGTGCAGATACTTCTCATCATGCATTACAAGATAGAAAGACCATCAACAGAAAAAGTTGAAAATGAGTTTTTTATCAGGTACAGTTTCTTTCGTTCTGAAAATTAAAATTAGAAATTATTTTAACACGAAAAAAAAATTTAACAACTTTTTTCACTGTTTAACATATAGTTATAAATTTGCGTATTATTAAAATAGATGAGAGCATTACTACTACGCCACAAACAAGTATTATTATTTATCATTGCGGGCGGCCTCAGTGCGATTGTGGAAATCGGAAGTTTCAAACTATTCAGCACCTATCTTCCGCAGGCTATTTCTCAGGAGCAGAATTTCCACGGAATCCATTATCCTTTAAGTAATATTTTCTCGACAAGCTGCGGAATTTTATTTAATTATTTTCTGAGCATCTGGTTTGTTTTTGAACGCGGAAAGCATTCTAAGCGAAAAGAGTTTGCCTACTTTATGGTCGTTTCTTTTATTTCAACCATTTTAAGTTTAAGTTTCTTCCAGATCTTTTACAGTTTTATATTTAAGGATAATATTGATTTAATTTTTTATACCTTGAGTCCTGAAATGATCAGTAAAATTGCTGCAATTCTGCTGGTTTCCATTCTTAATTATTCTGTAAAGAAAAAAGTAATATTTAACGGCTGATTTGTGACTACAATTTTAAATTACCTCTGGAGATTCTGGCTGATTATATTGGCATTTGTTCTGACTATTATTCTGGGAATACCTGTCTATATTTTATCTTTAAAGAAAAGTACATTTAAGTACGCACACGGTTTTATAAGAATCTGGTGCTACGGAATGTTCTTCGGGATGGGTTTACGATACGAGCTCATTAATCTGACCGATAAAAAAATCGACAAAAACAAACAGTATGTTATTATCTCAAATCACACTTCGATTATGGATATTATGCTTCCCTGCATTTTATTTCCAAATCATCAGCTTTGCTATGTTGGAAAAAAAGAATTGGTGAAAATTCCGATTTTTGGAACTATTTACAAAAGAATATGTGTAATGGTTGACCGAAGCAGTGCAAGAAGTCGTGCTGATGTTTATAGAAGATGTGCCGAAAAAATGGAAGAAGGCAACAGCATTGTTCTTTTTCCTGAAGGCGGAGTTCCGGATGATACTTCTATTGTTCTGGATGAATTCAAAGATGGAGCTTTCACGCTTTCTTCTAAACACCACTCTCCTATTGCCGTTTTTACTTTTATTGGCTTGAAAGAAATGTTTCCATTCGATAATTCTAAAGGCTATCCAGGGAAAGTAAAAGTATTTTTCAATGATATTCTGGAACCGACCTCTTCCCCAAAAGAGCTCAAATTGTCAGCTTTTGAGACCATAAAAAAAACTTTGACAGAACATAGTTAATCAAAGAAATAATATATATTTGTTATCAAGAATTTTTTTTTAACAAATATGTCAAAAACAACTACTCAACCAACAAATTACCCTGCACTGTATACACTGATCTTAGTGTTTTTCTTTTGGGGGTTTATTGCAGCGGGAAACAGTATCTTTATTCCGTTCTGTAAAAACTATTTTTCACTTGACCAGTTTCAGTCACAGCTTATCGATTTTGCTTTTTATACAGCCTATTTTTTGGGTGCCTTGTTACTTTTCATATTCAGTACCATCAAAGGCATTGATATTATCGGAAAATGGGGCTACAAAAAAAGTATCGTTTACGGGCTTTTGCTCTCCGCAATAGGTGCAGCGATTATGATCATTGCAGTGAAAGCAAATGTATATTACGGGATGCTTATCGGATTATTTGTTGTAGCACTGGGTTTTTCCATCCAACAGACTGCCGCAAATCCGTTTGCCGTTTTGTTGGGAGATCCTAAAACCGGAACCAGCCGCCAGAATCTTGCAGGAGGTGTTAACTCTTTTGGTACATCAATCGGTCCTATTATCGTTGGTCTGGCTCTTTTCGGAACTACTGCAACTGTAGATGATGATCAGATTAAACATTTAGCTTTAGACAAAGTAATTTTATTGTATACCGCCGTTGGAGCATTGTTTTTAATTGCTGCCGGAATTTTTCATTTTTCTAAAAAATTACCTGCAGGAATTTCTACAGAACCCATGGAAAAAGCAGGAAAAGCAAGAAAAAATTTGATTGCAATGACTGTATTGGTCATCCTTTGTTTCATCCCAGTATTTGCAAGTTATAATTCTGATGCCGCTAAAAAAATTGAGGTTTTCAACAATGAAATAACTGTTTTACAAAACAGCAAAAAGACTGAAACTAATGTTGCGACAATAGAAAATCTTCAAAAAAATATTGATACTAAAAAAGCTGAATTACAAGAAGTAAAACATCCTCTAGAAAAAACAAGAATGTATTATTTGGGTGGAGCTTTGCTAGCCGTAGTTTTATGTCTTGTGTATGCAAATACAAGCTCTAAGAAAAATCCTGAAGGATGGGGAGCTATGAAATATCCGCAACTTGTGCTGGGAATGCTTGCCATTCTTGCTTATGTAGGAGTGGAGGTTGCCATCGGAAGTAATTTGGGGGAGCTTTTAAGTCTGCCAGAATTCGGAGGACATCAATCTTCAGATTTAGCGCCTTATATTTCGATGTATTGGGGAAGTTTAATGATTGGAAGATGGACCGGTGCAATTACCGTTTTCAATCTTAGCAAACAGCAACAGATGATTGCGACTATTGTAGTTCCGTTTATTGCTTTTCTGGTTATTATAGGAATTAACGTTATTGCGCAAAAAGACATGTCTAATCTTTATTTTTATGCAATCTGTATCGTTATTCAGGTGATTTTATTTCTTGTTAGTAAAAACAAACCAGCTTTAACGCTTATTATCTTTGGTATTTTTGGCGTTACAGCGATGATTGTAGGTTTAATGACCACCGGAAATTTTGCTATTTACGCATTCTTATCAGGCGGTCTTGCCTGCAGCATTATGTGGCCATCTATTTTTACTTTGGCTATTACAGGATTAGGCAAATATACCGCTCAAGGATCTGCATTTTTGGTAATGATGATTTTGGGAGGTGGAATTATCCCTCCGTTACAAGGTAAGCTTTCTGATATTATCGGAATTCACAGCTCTTATATTATCCCGGTACTTTGCTTTGCTTATATTACGGTATTTGCATATCTTGCAAAGAAGACATTGAGCAGACAAGGAATTGATGTTGACGTTTTAGAATCTGAAGGTGCACATTAATACTACAAAAACATATAAAAAAAAGAGATTTTGGGCGGGTATTTTACTTGCCCAATTTCTTTTGTTCTTTTCTTTCTCGAAATTGCAGATCATGGTTTCTCTTTTTGAAAAGTTATTTGAATTTCAGAAAAAAATCCATCAGATATTTTTCGCCTGGATTCCTTTTTCATTTGGAGATCTACTGTATATCTTGTTGGGAATTTTATTAATCTATTTGATCATTAAAGCTTTCAAAAAGAAGACGAGAAGCAATGCTTTATTTAATATATTGATCATTCTGAATATTGTTTATTTCACTTATCAAGTATTTTGGGGAATGCTTTATTTTCAGACACCGATCATTGCAAAACTTCCCAAAACCGAAATTACACTGGAGGTAAGAAAAGCATTAGCTTTAGAATATCTCGAAAAATCTAAAGCAACCAGAAAGCTCGTTAACGAAGATAAGAATGGTGTTTTTGTTATTAAAGATCTAAATGCAATTCAGCAAGAAATTTTAAACCAGCAAAAAACACTTCCCAATTTTATAAGTCAAAAAGAAAGCACTACAACCAATTCATTTAAGCCCAGTTTATTTGGAAAAACAATGAGTTTTACCGGGATTCTTGGATATTACAATCCTTTTACCGCAGAAGCCCAATTCAACGCTGAATTACCCTCTTCTTACCTTCCGTTTACTCTTTCTCATGAAAGCTCTCATCAGCTTGGATTTGCAAGAGAACAGGAAGCTAATTTTATTGGATATTTGATTGGTGTACATTCAAAAAATCCCGAACTCAGATACAGTACAGAATATTTTACTTTAAAAAGTTTGTTGAATTCTATTGTGGAAGAAGATGAAAAGTTTGTAAAAACAGCGTTAGGAAATTACTCCGAGGAAATGAAAAGAGACCGATTGAATGAAAGGAAATTTATAGCAGAACATCAGGGCTACCTTAATGACTTTTTTGGTTTTACGAATAACCTTTTTCTTAAAAGCAATCAGCAGGAAGGCGCAATTACATATTCGTATTTCATCGATCTTTTGGTGCGTTACAAAAGCGTGAATATAAAATAAAAAAGAATCGTATCAGGCGATACGATTCTAAAAACACAAATGATGAAAAAAAATTTATTACCTTGACTTGTTCCCTCATTCAAGGCACTGTAAAAGTACGATTTTTTTTTAAAATTCAAAATTACATACAACTTTTTATGCAAGTTTTATGAAAATTTTATGATTTAAAACTTCTGCGATTTTCACTAATCCCAAAAAAGAGATATATGATCTTTCACAAAAATTGACTATCAAGGTATTGAATGAAAAAAGGGACTGTTTAAAATTAAAATTAGATAAGAATATTATATAGGTTTTAGCCTTAAATATTAACTAATTTTAATACAATTTACCGGCTATAATTTGCTAATTATCATCGATAAAACAGGCTTTTCATGTGAAATTGAAAGATCTAAGCTTCTAAATGAAGCAAAATTTTCCACGAAATAAAAATAGGAAGTAAAAAACATCTCAAAATACATTTGCATGACTAAAAAAAAGACAAAATATACCTGAAAAAACTACCATAAAATTTTCAATAAAAAAGACCTAAATTACTTTAGGTCTACTGGAATATGGCTTAGTAAATTATAGTTTTTAATAACATATCGCAAAACGTTCTATTATTAAATTTGTAAATTATTAATAATTATACAGTCACCAGTCTCTCATTTATTTTACTTTTTAATGAATTTTACTGCTTTTTCCTGATCTTTTAGTTGCAAAATGTATTGCCCTTTTGCAAGTTCCTGTACTGCAATTTCACCTTTCTTGATCTCGCCAGACTTTACCAGCTGTCCCACAGCATTGTAGATAACAAAAGAAGAATTATCTGCCCCGTCTAAATGAATGATATCTGTAGCAGGATTTGGATATAACTTGATCGATTTTGACTTTACAATGTCGCTCGTTCCAAGCGTTGCTGCAGGAAGTACAAGGCTTTGTGCATACGTTAAAGGGTCTGCAGTTGGAGCAGCAGTTTTTTCCTCTTTAAATACAATTACCCCTCTGTTATTAACTGGCTTCAAAATGTTAATATAGCTTTTAGGTCTATTTAAAGTAGCCATTGGAATATATTGTTGAGACCAAGCAAAGTTTCCATTATCATCCAGCAAAACAGCGTTTAATGATGTTGAAATCGGTGCAGCACCATTTATTTTTTCTACTACGAAATATGGTTTTCCATTCGCAAAAAACAAATCGCCCGTATGCATCATAATATCAGATGATATAGGAAAAACTTGTTTTGCATTGTCTGTAAAGAGTCTATTCCCAGTGGCTTTGTCAAATTTTTGTACATATTCTCCTCCTGTTCCTTGTGCACTGCCAGTATAATTTGCAATTGCCCATATATTTTGCGAACCTGGAGCAAAAGCCACTTTAATATTTTTTTCAAAGTTAGTTTGGTTGGTATCAAAATCAACCCCATTTACTCCCCAAGGTAGACTACCATCAGGGTTTACTCTTTGTAAATATGAGTCGAATCTGTTATTCTGCCCGCTTGAGTAACCATAATAAACATTACTTCCATCTGCAAAACCAGAAAAAAGAGTTGTAGGAGTGGTTGTTTGTGTGCTAATTTGCTTTGCACCATCTGCCCAGAGAATATTTCCGTTTAAATCTAATTTTTGAGCAAATAAATAGCTGATCTGAGCTGTTGCCATTTTATGAAAAATAATTTCTACTTCATTATTTCCTAACTCATAAATATCTGCAGGAAGAGTTCTTTTTGTAGTATCATTAGAAACTATTTCCACTGGATTTGCCCATACAGGCTGTCCAGCAGCATTGAATCTTTGCATCTTTAAATAAGGCTGACTATACTGACCGTGAGCTGTTATAATATCGCCATTTTTCAAAGGGAGAATTGAAGGAGGAAACCCTTCGCCTATATTAATACCGTTCGCCCAGACAGAAGTGCCTTGAGGACTGATTTTAAAAACATGTACAGATTTTGTAGTACCAGTACCACTTACCCCCAGATACACATTATTTGATGAATCTGATACTATTTTACTAATTGCTGTATATGTAGTCATAGGAATTGTATTGCTCAGCATAATACCATTTGTTCCTAATTGCTTATTACCGTTCTCATCTAGAATTTGAAGCCACAATTCATAATTTGCCGGAGCTGCTACTTGTTTCCAATATCCGATAAACGTCTTACCATCATTAGTGGTTGTGGAGAATGAATATCCGTTTCCGGTATCCACTACAAATAAGTTTTGATCAGTATTAGGATTCCATTGTGCGTATGATGCAGAAATCATGAACCCTGTACATAATAATGTAATTAATTTTTTCATATTCTCTATTATTCTTTTTTCTAGAACAAAGGAATAAAGTATTATCAAAGTATAATTGCAAAATATTACACAGTTACCACCTATAGACTGAAAACCCTCCACACATGAACCACACACCTGAACCTAATTATTTAAAATACAACAATTTAGAAATCATCAAGGTATTTCGACAAATCTTCTTTTGTATTGGTAAGATCTAATTTTTTTCGCAATCTTGTGCGTGAATTTTCTATGGTCTTTGGAGTAACATTCAATAAATTTGAGATCTCTTTAGTCGATAATCGTAGCTTTAACATTGCTGCCAGCCTTTTATCGTAATTGGTAAGATTCTGGTGTTTCTGTTCTAAATTTTTATAGAACGATTCATGAATCTGTAAAAAATGATATTCAAAATCTTCCCAGGTATTTGGCTTTACACTTATTTTAATCTCATTGATAATTTCTGAAATCTCTTCCGCATGCTGATATTTTGTTTTCAGCGCATTTACCTTTTCGAGGATAGATTTAAAAATAGAATCAACTTTTTGTTGCTCCATTGATTGATATACCAATAATTTTTCTTTCATGTGGTTATCAAACTCCAGTTCTTTTTCTCTTGCCTCGATCAGTTTTTTCTCAAGATTTAAAGCTTCAGTTTTATTTCTATAATTAATTGTATATAAAATGCAGATCACAACGATCAACAGAAAAACTACCAGAATAATGATATAAACTAAATTTCTTTTTTCTTGTTTTAATTCATTTACCTTTTGTTTTAGCTCATATTCATGCTGAGCTTTTATTCTTTCCACATTGACGGCTTTTTCCTCAATATTCAGCATTTCTCTTATTGAATCATATTTTTTAAAAGCAACAGCTGCATTTTTATAATCATCATTAAGAAGATAGGCATTATATAAATTATCTAAGTATCGTATATTATTAAAATCTATAGAATTTTTTTGAGTAAAATCACCAGTTTTCTCGGCATATAATAATGCTTTTGGAGCGTTACGCCGCTCGATATAAAAAGCTGCCAGATTATAGTTGACATTATAGTTGGCTTCTTTATCGGTGATCTTATTTTTCTCTAAAATATCTTTGGCCTCCAGCAAATAATTTTCTGACTGGCTATATTCTTTTTTACTAAAGAAGAGCTTGCCAAGATTTGACATTACAAATGCTTTTAAAGCAGGGTCATCATGATCTTTAAAAATAACCTGACTTTTCTGAAAATAATATTGGGATGAGTCATATTTAGATAATGTAAAATAAGCATTGCCCAGATTATTCAGAGCCTTGATCATTCCATCCTTATTATCTCTTTTTTGGTAAAAGCCTAGTGCTATTTTATAATATTTAATCGCTCTTTGAGGATCATTAAGTTGCGCATAGATGAAAGCAAAAAAACTATTCACCTTGGCTAATTTTTCAAAATCCTTTTTTTCAGTAAATATAGTATGAGCTTTGGTGCTATATTCTAATGCTTCGTCAAAATGATTCATATCAATATAAACCTGAATCGTACTAAGATAAAAATCTCCAAGATCCTTCTCTGAAACTATTTTTTTAGCTTTTTGAATATATAGATCTGCTTTTTTTACGTTTTTATACTTTACTTGATTAGTCGAATCTATGAAAGTGGCATAAGAATTTTCATTTTGTGCATTGCAAAAATGTGACAGAGTAAAAAATATTAAAACAAAAAATAGTTTTCTTTTCATCATTTACATTTACTAGAAAAATGATCCCAATTGGGATAGAATTTTAAATTCTTATTTAAATTTATAAAATATATTTTAATACGGAGTATAAATAGATGGTTTAAATAGATTATTATATGTTTTACTGTAAATACCACATACTATTTGTCTGAAAGTCTCGCGATACTTCTATTCAATAAATAAAAGAACAAGTTTTGTAGGCTTCAAAGTTTTAGAACTGACCAAAATATTGATATTTTTTCACAAATAAAAAAACCGCAATCAATGATTGCGGTTTAATATTGTAGCGAAGACGGGAATTGAACCCGTGACCTCAGGGTTATGAATCCTGCGCTCTAACCAACTGAGCTACCTCGCCGTTTTGGTGGTGCAAATATATAAAATATTCTACATCCTCCAAAATTATTTTACATTAAAATATTGCAAAACATCACCTACATGATTGGGCTTGCTGATAATCTTATTGTTAGCGTCTAAAATAAAATACGTTGGTGTTGCGTGAATATTGTAGATTTCGGCAAAAGAACTGTTCCACCCTCTCAATTCTGAATCATTGATCCAAGGGAATGCAGCAATTTTTGTGGTATACGCATTTTTGTCAGTATCTAAAGACAAACCGATGATCTGAATATTTTTTGCCTGCAGATCTTTGTATTTGGTTAAAAGTTGTGGTAGCTCATTTTCACAATGCGAACAGGTCGAAGACCAAAAAACGATTACTTTCTTATCAGCTTTTACATCAGCAATTGATTTTGCATTGGTATTTACCGCAGAATGAAATTTATAGGCCGGGAAAACTGCACCAATATCTGTAGCAGCATTAGACTTTAAGGTAGAAGCTAAACGATCGGTAATGGTACATTTTAAATTCTTGGCTAATGTGAGATATTTAGTTTTAAATTCAGTCATATCATACACGTCGAAAATATCAATTAACTCTGAAAGCACAGTCTGGCCTCTAGGTGTTTCAACATTTAATGTATTAATTAAAGTATCCACAGAGGTATTAACATTAGTATTTCCACCTACATTAAGATACGACACGAGAATAGGACGTAGAAGAGACGAGCTCTCTAACATATCGTTTGATTTATCGATAAAATTTACAATTTCTTCTTTGGTAACTTTCTTTGCAGGATTATTAGAAAGAAATTTATTATAATTGGTATTATAATAATAAACAAACGGGTGTTTTTCCTGGTCGATACTTCCAGTGCCTGAGAGTCTTCCCATTTCACTGATTAATGCCTTCCCAAATTCTGTATTGTCTTTATAATATTCTTTAATTTGAACCAATGCAGGAAGAATTATTTCTTTTTTCTGCGAAGACTCCTGAATAGCATTCATCAACTCATTTGATTCATCCTGATAGATGACATTCTGAATTTTATTGGCCTTCGTTTCAAGTTTGATATTGATATTTTTATTTTCAGAAATAAAACTTACAGAATTGTTGGTATTGGGAAAATACACTTTCATCATCCCTGAATAATTTGTGGGATACTTAAATGTCCATACATTACCTTTACTTTTTTCTTTGGTAAAAATAATATCTTTGGAACCATTCAATGTATACAAAACAGCTTCTTGCTCATTAAAATCCGGCTGCGACTGGATATTTACAGAAAACTGTGCGTTCATTGAAAATGCCAACAGCATTCCAGACAATACAAATAACTTTTTCATAGTGTAAAAATAAAAAAACTCTCCGACTAATCAGAGAGTTTCAAATATTTTAATTTAATTTTTATATTTTTTGAGTTTTGTATTTTTTAGCAAAATAAGCAATTGCCAAAATTGCAACAATCATTAATACGTAAACATACATATCTATTGGAGAAGTTACATCACAGGGTTGAGAACCCTCTAGACCGCACGGAGCACCAGGCGTATCTTGAGCCTTTACAATGCTAATAGCTAATATAGAAAATATCAAAAATATTTTTTTATCAAAAAATCTCATTATACCGCTTGTTTTATTTGATTAATATTTTTGTATTTACAATATTTCCGTCATTCCCAACAACTTTTACTACATATACTGTTTTTAATGTAGAATCAAGTCTGATCACATAGTCAGCATCAGCTTTTACTGATTTTTCTGAAATAACAAGCTTTCCACTTGCATCGAAAACTTCAACTGAAGCAGACTTCCATGCCGGATCAAATCTAACGATATAATTTTTGATATTAGGATTGTATACAACTACCGTTCTAGATAGTGGTTTAGCCTCGTTAGTGTCTAATGTAACATTTTGAGGTGCGCCATAATACAGACCATAGCTAGAATTTGTTACAGGAATCACATCACCTTGACTAATTTGCACTGCCTGTCCGTTTGCTACAGTATAATAGAAACCAGTACCACCAGACAATAAATGCGTAGCAGCAGGAACTAAATTAACGTTATCTCTAATCTCAAATTTTAGAGAGGCTACATTTTGTCCGAAAACACTTAGGTCAATTCTTTTCCCAAGATAATTTGACTCATTTGCTTCATTAATATATAATCTGTAAGCAGATGAATAGTTAGGATCAATACTACCATTAGCAGTTTCTTCAAATGTCTGAATAATTGCAGAGGTAGTAGTCATTGCCTGTACCGAATTTACATGAGCATCTGGAATATTACCTGTGGTAAAATGTGGAGCCACAACATAATATGTTTCTCCGATCTGATTACCATTGGCATCTAACGCCAAAACACCTAGCTGCTTAATATTTCCTGTATTTGTATTTTTAGCAGCAGTTACGCTATATGAAGTACCTTCGACTCTTGGAGCACTACTGAATCTTCTAAGATTATCAAAATCCATCTGTTGAGGAGTAGCATCTCTCAATTTAACCTTAAATGTCCCCAAGGGCTTCACTACTAAAGCGGCAGTAAGACTGCCCATTGGTTTGTGTGTACCTGGATCAAAAGTTACCATCTGAGGGCCAGCATAAGAAGTCGTACCTCCTGTAGTGTTATTATAGGTAACATTTTGCGGATCAACAACGATACCCCAAATATTATTAAATGCATTATTGTCATTAACAGATCCAGCCTCAGTAAAACCAATCATAGATAAATCAATGTTAGTTAAATATGGATTTGAAAACTGATAAAAGAATTGACCAAAACTACTTGTTGTTACGTTCCACGGAGTAGCATTATCAAAAGGATCATAAATATACGTATTGTACTTTTCCTGATAAATATTTCTATTATTACCACCTGCTCCAAATGTTGCCGGAATAGATGATGGAGTTAGAGACATTGTATTACCACCAGTTATCCCATCTGCATAAGGCACTCCTTTTACCGTATGTAATGTAGCAGGATTCAAGGCTGAAGCTCCCAATGTAAAGTAAGCAGTTCTGTCCGCCGCAGTTGTAGCTGAAGCAACATCTATCGTAATACCTGGAGTATTAAGACTTGTAATTGGTGCATTCGGAATAATAGAGCCATCAAATCTACGATTGGCATTGCTCCACTTAAGAATTTCTCTGCCCTGCCATCTTAAATTATTAAAATTCCCAGCCAACTCAGTACTAAGGCTCGAGAAGGTTTTCCCAATAAAAGGAATACCAATTTGCTGATAAGCACCGTGTTTTGTAGCAGCGTACTCCTTATCAACTACACCTGTAATATTACCTTGGGCAATACCTTTAATGTACAGCTGACCATAAGGAGAAGTAACTGGCGAAGCAGTATCGTTAATTCTTATAATTATATTAGATCCATCAAACTTATTTGATGCATCTGGATTAATGGTTTTCACCACATCAGAACCGCTGCCCACGACCATCATGTTTCCGTGCAAATCAATATTGCCGGAGCCTCTGGTTTGAAGACCTCCACCGTTATAAACGAGGGTTCCGTTACTTACATACATTTTAGCTGTGTCATCTACGTGAAGTAGAACCGTCTGCGCCTGAACAGATAAACCGGTTGCTAAAATCCCGATTGTTAATAAATTTTTTTTCATTGATGTATATTGTTTTTTTGTGTTAAAAAAAAATATTCGGTGTAAAGATATGACTTTTTTCTAAAAAAAAATTAAAATCACTTATTAATCAAAATATTATCTTTAGAAAGTACAATTTCGTCTTGCTCCCCTACCGTAAACATATAATCTTCTAAAACCTTCTCTGTAGTTCCACGTAATCCTCTGGCTCCCAAACCCTTCTCCATCGTTTCATCGACAATAATTTCTACAGCTTCATCTGTGAACACCAGTTTTGTACCGTCCATTTTAAAAAGTTCTACAAACTGATTGATAATAGAATTCTTTGGCTCTTTCATGATTCTTACCATCGTCTCTTTGGTTAGTTTTTCGAGATAAGTAATAATTGGAAATCTTCCTAAAAGCTCAGGAATTAATCCAAATGAGCGAAGATCGATGGCATTAATATTTTTTAAAACATATTCGTCTTCTCCTACATTATTGATCTTTTCTGCACTGAAACCAATCGCCTGCTTATTCATTCTTCTTTCGATGATTTCTTTAATACCATCAAAGGCGCCTCCGGCAATAAATAATATATTCTGAGTATTTACCTGAATATATTTTTGATCAGGATGTTTTCTACCTCCCTGCGGCGGAACATTCACGATACTTCCTTCCAAAAGCTTCAACAAACCTTGCTGTACACCTTCACCAGAGACATCTCTCGTAAGACTCGGATTATCAGATTTTCTTGCAATTTTATCGATCTCATCAATGAAGACAATTCCTTTTTCTGCTTTTTCTACATCATAATCTGCAACCATCAAAAGTCTCGAAAGAATACTTTCAACATCTTCACCTACATATCCTGCTTCCGTTAAAATCGTCGCATCAACAATACAGAAAGGAACGTTAAGCTCTTTGGCAATGGTTTTAGCCAAAAGCGTTTTTCCTGTTCCCGTTTCACCGATCATGATGATATTTGATTTCTCAAGCTCTACTTCCCTGTTTTCATCTTTCGCATGAAGCAATCTTTTATAATGATTGTACACCGCAATTGCCAGTTGTTTTTTAGCCTGATCTTGCCCGATCACGTATTGGTTTAGAAACTCTTTTATTTGTTTCGGTTTTTTTAGTTCGTCAATAGACTCAGCCGGTGAAAACCCCGCTGGCGAAACCGTATCTTTTACAATTGAATGTGCCTGCTCTATACAGTTTTCGCAAATAAAGCCATTCTGTCCCGAAATCAGCATTTGTACTTCATTTCTCTTCTTACCACAGAAAGAACATTGGTTTGGATTCATTTTTATATAATATATTATGTAAAGAAAATCGTAAAAAATTTCTTTTTTACGACCCTCTTTATATTGTTAAGAATTAATAATTAAATTTTGTATTTCGGAATATTCTTCCGCTGAAAGTTTTAATCTTTCGTTTCGAAAATTCATCTCTTCCACTTTATTTAACGGAATCAAATGAATGTGAGCGTGGGGAACTTCGAGTCCCACTACAGCAACTCCTACTCTTACACACGGAATTGCACTTTTTACTTTTTTGGCAACTTCCTGAGCGAAAGCCCAAAGATTTTTGTATTCTTCAGTCTCCAAATCAAAAATAAGATCTACTTCTTTTTTTGGAACAACCAGTGTATGGCCTTTAACCAAAGGCATTGCATCTAGAAATGCCACAAAATTATCGTCTTCTGCAATTTTATATGCAGGAATTTCTCCGTTGATGATTTTCGTGAAAATTGAGCTCATTTTTTAAAGTTGAAAGTTACAATTTTTGAGTTTTAAAGTGTTATTTCTAAAACTTCAAAAGATAATTTATTACCATTTGGAAGAACGATCTCTGCAGTTTCCCCAACTACTTTCCCCAACAGACCTTTTGCAATAGGTGTATTCACTGAAATTTTACCTGACTTCAAGTCGCTTTCGTTATCAGGAACCAATGTGAAGACCTGTTCTTTCTTGGTATCGTTATTCAAAAGTTTTACTGTTGTAAGGATAGAAACTTTTGAAGTATCAAGCTGAGTTTCGTCGATTACTTTAGATGTGGTAACAATATCTTTAAGTTTAGAAATTCTCATTTCCAACATTCCTTGTGCTTCTTTGGCTGCATCATATTCTGCATTTTCAGACAAATCACCTTTATCTCTTGCTTCTGCAATCTGTTGAGTAATTTTTGGTCTTTCAATTTTCTCCAATTGCTCAAGCTCGGCTTTCATTTTATCTAATCCTTCCTTAGTTACATAGCTCGCCATAATTTTAAAATTTAGTTTTAGTATAAAAAAATAATCCGACATTTGCCGGACAATGTTTTTGCGTGTTAATCGTTATTGTTTTACAAATATATAAAAATTTATCTTCAAATGAAAAAAACTTTCTCATTCATATCAATTTTCATCTTGCTGACATTCAGCTTTTTAAATATAAACTCATGCAGTAATCGGGATGATACAGTAAGCTGTTTTCCTAATTCTACAATCAACGTAAATTTAAACCTGAATCTGGCAGCTTATAATGACCTTAACTTTGTTGGGCAGCCTATTTACATAGATGAACAGCAGTCTGGCACAAGGGGATTAATTGTTGTAAGAACCCTCGACAATCCTGCTACTTTTAAAGTATATGACAGAAATGCACCTCATCTTTGCCCGGATAACAACACTACTTTGGAAGTAAAAGACAATTTGTATATCATCTGTCCAAAAGACAATTCTAAATGGTTTCTTAATAATGGCTCTCCAGCTCAAGGAGCAACAACAGGACTTCCTCCAAAAATGTATTTTTGGAACTATGATGCAGGCACAAAGAATCTAAGCTTATACAATTAATGAAGGTAGTAATACAAAGAGTTTCTGAAGCTTCGGTAAAAGTTGATGGAATTGTGGTGGGTGAAATAAATAAAGGCTTTATGCTCTTGATCGGGATTGATGAAAACGATGAAAAAACAGATGCAGACTGGCTTGTACAAAAAATTTTGAACCTCAGGGTTTTCAGTGATGAAAATGACAAACTCAATTTGTCTATTAAAGATATTAACGGAGAGATTTTGTGCATCAGTCAATTTACTTTAATTGCAGATTACAAAAAAGGCAACAGGCCATCTTTTATAAAAGCAGCGAAACCTGACAAAGCAATTCCGCTTTTTGAATACTTCAAGGAAGAGCTTTCAAAATCTGATTTACGATTAGAGAGTGGCATTTTCGGAGCAGACATGAAAGTTTCGTTAATAAATGACGGACCTGTCACCATTGTAATGGACTCTTTTACAAAACAATAATACTTAGCAATCGCCTCTTTCTAATGAATAATAATTCCTAATAGATTAATTCTATTAAATTCGCAAAAATAACCGTAAAAACACGGTGAAAAATACCGTATCTTCCCTAATATTTAAATATACAGCAGTAAAAGTCATCTTTTATCAAATACATACTATTTTTTTTCTCTAATTTTATGTACCAAAACTAGATTACTATGAAAAACTGCTACCTTATCGTAGCCCTATTGATAATGGGCTGCCATATAAATGCACAAGTGGGTATCAACACAGATAATCCCAAGTCGACATTGCATGTTCAAAAGAGAGCTGAGCTCACTTATCCGGATGGTATAATCCCGCCGAGAATTTCCGGAGATTCACTACGATTAAAAGAAGCAGCTTATACAGTTGCTCAAAATGGAGCTATCGTTTACGTAACAAGCCCTATAACCATCCCTAACCCAAGTGATTTTCCTAAAACTCAGGATGTGATTACTACAGGATTCTTTATGTATGATGCATATTATACCCATCCCAATAGTACCCAAGGAGTCTGGAACAAAGTTCTTGCAAATGATTTAGGAATGTCTAAAGCAACATATGCGGCAAAATTTACTGGAAATCTATCCCTTGTCAATATAAGCCTTGGCCTATTCAGCAGTACTTTTAATTATCTACCGTTAAGTACTTCGGGTAGTACGGTTACTACTGAAATTGCATCCTCACAAATTATAAATAATGAATACGTGGTACCTTCTACAGGTATTTATCACGTCGATTACAGTTTTAGAACAGGACAGGGTGTTTCTGCTCAGCTTTTATCGAATAATCCGCCAGGAATCGCTATCGTAAAAACAGTAGGGGCAGGAGGAACAGCTGTAAGTACACTTTTAGATTACAGGGTATTCGGAGGTGTAAATCTATTAGATCTATCCGGCATACTGGGACTAAATCTCGTTGTAATCAATATAACACTTACCCAAGGACAAATAAGTCATATTTACAAACTCAATGCAGGAGACAGACTACGATTTGGCCTAGTACAAGGCGGGCTTAATTTAGGAGCTATATCAGACAAGTCTGCAGAGCTCTCAATTTATAAAATCAGGTAACACAAATTCATCATAATAAAAAAAGCTTTCTTAAATATAAGAGAGCTTTTGATGTTTTTGTTAACTAACTACTTTATCGTACAGGTACACTGCTGAAATTTAATGCAACTTTCAGATTCATATCAGAGCTTGTCTGGTTCTTCAATTCGTAAACAGTTCTTACCGTTAAGCCTGAACTTTTTACTACAGTATCCAGAAAGCCGGTATCATTTAAATCTAAATTTAAACTTGAAGAATTGGTATCAATAGCGGATCTCGAAGCCACCAATTTTTCGCCAGTTCCGTTTGAAGAAATATAGATTTTCACAGATTTCAAAGCACTTAGGTTACCACCAACTGGTGAAGCAACAGAAATTTTAGCATCTGAAATTCTTACATCTTTAATTTGCGCATTGTTGTTTCCGCCCACCCAAGTCTGCACATTTGATGCAGTGGCAGTAGAAGAAACCTCTTTATTTGCAGGCACTCCCGTGGATACCAACACATTGGTGGTATAAGGAAATGTATTCTGTACAATAGACTGTACCGCACCACAACTTGTCAATGCCATTGTGGAAACTATTGCTAATGAAAATATTTTTTTCATAATAATAAAATTTGAAAATTACATTTGCATAAACTATACCAATTTATTCTACTCTTACAGAAAACCGACCAACATTATCTCCATCTGCCATCAGATTCTTACCGATGATAAGCGCAACTTCTCCTTTGCCAGAAATTTTATACGAAATATCTCTTCCAAACGGACCGTCGTATTTTCCGTCTGGTGTTTTAATTTGATTAAAACGGATATTCATATTATTATTTTCAGGCATTATGGTCGCTTTCAGTTGATCTTTCTTATAGTTTGTTATTCTCACAACTACTTTTTGGATTTTATCTGTAAATTCACATTCTAATGTGCTTGGTAATCTTTCGCCATCAATCAATTTTACGATTTCACCATTTTGGGTGCTTACATTTTCATCAGAATTAGAATGTACTGATTGCAAAGTATCGTTACTTTTATTGATTTTCGAAGAATCTAATGCTAAAGTGTTTTCGCGTTGTTCTGAAACGATAACCGAATCTGTTTTCTTTTCTTGAGAAGGAACCGCTTTTTTGCATGACACAATCAATAAAAGGCTTACTAATAAAACTGAATTTTTCATGACAATTTATTTTTGAATGGTTTCATAATAAAAGACTTTAGATAAAAATGTAGACGAAATTCCTAACTTACTTTTTTCTAAAACTTGTTTTTTGAGATCAATATCTTTTTTCTCTTCGGCGTATTTTAAAAGATATCTTTCATTAAAATTAATCGAGTTTACATGATAATCGACCACAAAATTCGGACGTTTCATATTTTGAGAAGTGATGATTCCGCCCCAATTGATAAAACTGCATACTAAAACCATTCCATAAAAACACCAGCTCATCGAGTTGAAAAGAAATGCGTTTGTTTTTTGCGTCTGAATTTTCACAAAAGTCAACGTTAATCCTATCAAAGATAATATCAGGAAAGCATAAACGCCAAGACGCTTGTAAGTAAAGCCTAAATTAACAATATATTCGGTGTTTTTCAACATTGCTGAAATGACCAAAACTACATTCAGAACAATCCATATTTTTACTAAGTTTTTCAGCAAACCAGCTTTCGGATCAAAGTTGAAATTGGATTTAAAATAAAACATAATCACCAAAATCGCCATTACAATCGACACGATTACTGCGCCTACTCTTTCGTGTGTTTCGTCAGAAAGCTGGCTTGGTGTTTTTATGGTTTCGTAAAACTGCTCATAATTAAACGTTATGATAAAAAACAGCAGCAAAATATTTAATGAAATGAAAGAAATCACACCGCTCATTCTTTCAGTATTCAGATCTAAAAAAGAATAGGTTGGTTTTTGAATTTTGTGCTGATCCCGAAAATCATTACTCAGAATATGGTTTTGCTTATAAATCATTTTTTCTACATAATAATTCCAATAATTAAAGGCGATAAAAAATCCTAAAACAGAAATACAGAACAATTGCCAAACATTAATATCCAACTGAAAATCGGTAAAAAAGCCTGCAAAATGATCACTTCCCATGGAATAGACTCCAAAAAAGACTGAAATCAAAATCAGAGGAATTCCCACAAAAGCCAACATTTTTTGCCAGACTCCGGACATATTTCTTTTCGGAAGCCAATCGTCAAAACTGAAAATTCGGCATATAAATGTGAAGCCATTAACTATAAAAACAGGAATCAGCAACAGGACTTTCAAACGTTTGTTTTTTGATCTGAAAGAAAGCAGCAAAAGCGAAACTACCAATGCCAGAAAAGAGCTAAAATCGCCGAACCAAGCAAAAGCTAAACTCGACAGAATACTAGTTGCAAAAAGTAGAAAAAACGTTTTGCTGCGGTTTCTATCCAGGGTTTTAATAAGCGTTAAAACTGAATATAGAACGCCTAAAATACCAAGATTCAGACCTACATTTTCGTTATAAAATAAAACGATAAATGCAATGGTGCTAAGAAATATATAGTGATGTGTTTTCATGAAATTGAGATTAAGGTTAAGGTTAAGATTGAGGTTGAGGTTAAAGATGAGGTTGAGGTTGGATTAATAGTAAACCGTAGTTTCTTTTTGTCTGAAAAAATCCTGAACAGTTTCAAAATTCTGACACAATAAAGATTCGAAATCGATGTGGTGAAATGCTCTCATATTTTTTCCTTTTTGATAGGCATTACGATACATTTTATAGTATTCCGGAAGAATAATACTTCCTAAAACCACCGCTGCTAAAAGATGGGCATTGAGTTTTCCGTTTCCGAGAAGAAGGAACTGCATCGCAATTTCATCTTCGAAGTTGGTTCCGCAGCCTGTTAATAAATGATGTACATCGTGGTTTTCCATTTTAGGAATCATTGTAAAACCGTGCTTTTTATAAAACTCACCCAATTTTCGGCCTAAAGAATCTTTGTGAAACTCCAGCAATTGTTTTTCATTAAACTGCCATTGTCTTTTTTTCTTTTTGAAATATGTTCTGTAGAGTTTTTGTGTTTTGTAGTAAACAAAAAGAAGGAATTGAACGCGTAATTTTTTCATAGTAATTTATGCTAATATTAAAAATATGTAGAGAAGAAATAAAATTGGGAAATTGAAAAACAAGAGAATTGCCGAATTTTTAAACTCTTTTTTATTTTCCGGAAATACATAATAGAAAACGAAAAGAAGCGCTATCGACAAGACATTTATAATTATATTCAATCCTGACAAAAAGATCAAACTAAATGCAAGTTCATCCTGTATTTCAAGAAGCATTAATAAAAAAATTATAATCCCAATCAGCCAACTGATACAGAAATAAAGTAGTGCAATATTATTTAGTTCAAACTTCTTCATCACGTTTAAGTTTGAAAACTGTAATTTCCGGACGCACCATAAATCTCACCTGAAAAGAATGGCCCAAAGCACGGTTGATGTACAACATTCTTCCATCTTCTAAATCAATTTCACCAGAAACATATTTCTTATTTTCTACCGGAAGAATTGGCGTAATGACTCCGGGAATTCGGCATTGTCCGCCGTGAGTATGTCCACTCAAAATCCAGCCTTGATATCCGTTCCAAACGTTTTTGTCGCAAACATCGGGATTGTGACAAAGTACAAGATTGGCTTTTTCAGGATTGTAATCTTTCATCACTTTTATCGGATCAAAATTGGGTGACCACAAATCATCAAAACCTATAATATTCAATCCGTGAGATTCTGTCTGCTCATTTTTAAGCATTCTGACGCCATTGTTCTGAAGAATTCGATGAATCTCTTCTGAAGAACCCAAATCTTTCCAGTTTTTTCCGTAATCGTGATTTCCGAGAATTCCGAAAGTGCCCAACTTTCCGTAAACTGCTTTTGCCATTACTTTTTCTAAATTTTTATGATCTTCTTCTGTTCCATGATTTACGTAATCACCAGTGTACACCACAAAATCCGGATTAAATTCTTTTGCTTTCTGGAAAGATTCAATTAAAAAATTCCAGTCGAATCTGTCTCCTACATGTAAATCGGAAATCTGCATGAGAATTTTTCCTTCCAATTCTTCAGGTAAATTTTTTATTGGAAGTTTTCGTTCTACAAATTCTACCCAAAAAGGCTCAATTTGCCAAGAATAAAGAAAAGGCAAAGCACCGACTGCCGAAAGCTGTAAAAGTCTTTTTAGAAATTTTTTCCTAGTCATGATTTATATATTACTTGAAATAATTTTAAGCTCTCAATATAAAACTAACTTCCGGCGAAAGGTGTTCCGAAAAGACCTACTGCAAGCTCCACCCAAGTAAGAATCAATATAAACAAAACCACGATGCATAGAAGGATTTTATAGGTTTGGTTTTTTACAATCCGACGAATTAGATCGATAATAATTGCCGTTCCGAATAAAAGTATACCGGCAATAAGAAAATCGGCGGGAGACCAATTGAATTCTTTAGAAAATAGATTCCCAAGTACCGCAAACACCATTATTAAGGTGGGAACAAAATAAATCATTGTTGTTTTTTGTTTTTGTGTCATCATAATATTTAATTTTAATTATTAAAAGTACTTTGTATTTCAAAGTTAATTTTCAAAAAAATATAGGTTTTATCTGCCTATTAATTTTTCTAATGCATCTAAATGCTCGGTAAATGCAGTTCTTCCTGACTGTGTTACACGGTATGAAGTCTTGGGCTTTTTGCCTACAAATTCTTTTTTCACTTCAATATAATTAGCTTTTTCTAAAGCATTGCTGTGACTTGCCATATTTCCGTCTGTGATTTCAAGAAGGTTTTTCATTTCAGAAAAATCAACCCAGTCGTTGACCATAAGAACGGACATAATGCCCAATCTTACACGGCTTTCGAATTCTTTGTTGAGTCTTGAAATGTTGATCATAATTTCTTAGTTATCTGGAAAACATTGAGGTCCAATTGCCCCACCTCCATATTCCAACATTAAATTTCTATTCACTGGAATATACTCACATTTACTATTATATTTACCTCTATCGGTTTGAGTTTTTTGGAAAATGTTAAAAGAATACATTCCTAAACCACTTCTTTTAAACCCTATTTTTATTGGCTCTCCATCTTCTACAGATATACAATTTGCTTTATCTAGTTTAACTTTTAATTCTGTAACAACATCTACTTCCCAATTCAGAATATTTTTCAAACTATCATTCTGTAAATCAGCAACCCTAACATCCCACCCTTTATAAATCACATTAACAGCAGAGTCTTTACAATTAGTGATTTGTAATCTCTCTAATATTTCGTCATCTTTAAACTTGATATCTATAGAATAATTTTTAGGTTTTATTTTATTATAATAACTTACTAACTGTTTGATTTCAATTTCTTTTGAAAAGTATTCTTCTTTTAACTCAGAGGTTGAATAAATTTTATCAAAGCTCCCAAATGCATAACCAATCATTATAGCCATTGCAATAAAATATATTAAACATATTCCTCCTGTAACACCGAGAATAATGAGTAAATATTTAAGAAGTTTTTCCATTCTATTTATACTTCTTATGCATAATCAAGCCATATACAATATGCAAAACTCCAAAACCAATGGTCCAGGCAATTAATCCCCATCCCAAAAATAGGAAGGAAAGCAACCCAAGAATAATTTGGCAATAGCCTAAATATTTAATATCCGTCAAAGTATAGCGTTCTGCACTTACCAATGCCAATCCGTAGAAAATTAATGTGGCAGGTGCTACTAAAACAAATAGATGATGATATAGCAACACGAGACAAAATAAACCACCTGTTACCAAAGGAACAGCGAATGTTAGTAGAAGTCTTTTCGTGGTTGCATCCCAGATTTTCAATCCTTTCTTTTTGCTTTTATTGGCAGTGAGAATATACCCGCTAAAAATCGCAACGACCAAAATAACAGCTCCGATAAGAACCAGTTCTTTAACCAGTTCTTTCCCGAAAATATTTCTGTCGCCATCAAAATAATCAATTCCTTCTCTCTGAAAAACAAAGTAGACATAAACCGCTCCGATAATTGCCGCCAGACCAGCAACAACTCCGGATAATCCGCTTAATGAAATAAATCTTGACGATCGTTCCATCATAGAACGAATATGCGATAAGTCTTCGTGATAGTTTTTTGATTCCATATTAAAAGAACTTTGAATTACAAAGTTATATTATATTTTGAAATAACAAAATGTTTTTTTATAATTTTTTGCTCAATGCTTTCGCAACTTTATCAATTGTCAATCCCTGAATCAGAATACTAAACAAAACCACAAAGTAAGTAGCAATAAGAAGAACTTCTTTAGATGGGCTTTCTGGCAAAGATAATACTAACGCAAGCGAGAGCCCGCCTCTTAATCCACCCCATGCAATAATTTTTGCATCATTTTTACCAATACCAATTCTTTTGGGAAGAATTTTTAACGGTAAAAAGACGACTAAAGTCCTTATTATAAGAACAACAGCCACGGAAATCAGCCCTAAATAAATATAGCTTTCTTCAAAATCTATCACAACAAGCACGAATGCAATGATGATAAATAAAACAGCATTTAAGATAACGTCTACCAATTCCCAAAACTTGTGGACGTATTCCTGAGTAATATCGCTCATCGCAACAGAAGTACGGAAGTTTCCTACAATGAGCCCCATCACAACCATTGAGAGTGCCCCTGAAATATGGAAATAATTGGCAAAATAATATCCGCTCATCACAAATGCGAGCGTAAGTAATATTTCGGTTTCATAATGGTCGATAGATTTTAAGAAAAGATACAAAATATACCCTAAAACTACACCCCAGATAATGCCTCCGATTGCTTCCTGAAGAAACAAGACTCCAAAATGCGAAAAGCTGAATTCTCCTGTTTTCAAAGTATCTAAAAGCGCAATAAAAACAACAACTCCAATTCCGTCATTAAATAAGCTTTCTCCAACAATGATAGATTCTGTTTTTTTGGGAACTCCTGCTTTTTTCAGAATACCCAAAACTGCAATAGGATCTGTAGGCGAAATGAGAGCCCCAAAAAGCAGACAGTAAATAAAGTTTATTTCGATTCCTAAAAAACCTGATATATAATAAGTAGCACCAGCAATAAGAATTGTAGACAACAAAACTCCCAAAATTGCGTAGTTCGCAATCGGCCTTATCTGTCCTTTTATATCTTCCCAATCGGTATGCAAAGCGCCGGCAAAGAGAAGAAAACCGAGTAGAATATCAATTATAATTTTATCAATCCTTGCATTTTCAAAAAAAATTTCGACAGCACTCACATCAAACCCGAACAGAAAGTGCGAAGAGATAATAGCGATCGATAATATGGTTGATAAAAAGAACAACCCAATAACGAAAGGCAATTTTATAAACTTCTGATTGATGTAAGCGAACAAAGCTGATAGACTTATGAGTAAAGTCAGTACTAAATATATGCTCATATAAATTGTAATTAATTATTTTAAAAGCCGGAAACTCAATAAGAGTATCCGGCTTTTAAATTATGGAAATTTTAGTTAAAAAAAACAAATGTTTAGTGAAATTCAATAAACGCGACTTTCATTTAAAAAAGTTACTTATTTCTTAACCTTTCTTTAATAGCCTCAATATTTTTCTTTGCAGAATCTTCAAGAATTAAACTTGCACTCATATGAATTCTTGCAGGCATCAATTCATTAAAATGTTCTGTGCCTTCCCAAGAAACTTTTTTTATTAAAGCTAAAGCATCCTCGCTTCTTATAGACAGCGTATTTAAGAATTTTTCTAATTTAGAATCCATTTCTGCAATGTTTTCTGAAACTGAGTGATAAATATTATGCTGCTCTGCCCATTCTGCCGATCTGAAGTCTGCGTCAATTGCCATTGCCGAAAACTGTGATTTGCCGATTTTTCTTTCTACATACGGACCGATCACGAAAGGCCCGATTCCCAAATTGATCTCGGTTAAAGCCAAAGCAGAATCTTTGGTTGCAAAACAATAATCTGCTCCGCAGGCAATTCCTACTCCGCCACCTGTCGTTTTTCCCTGAACTCTTACCACGACTATTTTACCGCAATTTCGCATTGCATTTAAAACTTTGGCAAAACCTCCGAAAAATTTTGTGGAAGTCTCTAATTCATCGATGGCCAAAAGCTCATCAAAGCTCGCCCCTGCACAAAAGGCTTTTTCACCCTCACTTTTTACAAGAATAGCTTTTACTTCATTTTTCGCCCCTTCTTCTAAAATAGTCTGTGCTAATTTTTCAAGAATAGTCCCTGGAAGAGCGTTACTTTTTGCCGTGCCGAAAGTAATTTCGGCAATATTATTTTTAATTTCTGATGTTACAAAATCACTCATTTTTAGTCTTTATTCGATTTATACAAAAGTACTAAATAAAGCACTTTTGAGAAAGTTAATGCTATAATTTTTAGCACTAAAAATGTAGAAGGCAAAATTATATCCGTATTTATACGGACATAAAAATACAGTATTTATACCCTATTCTAATTTATTTAAAATCTGTTATTTTGTGGTAATTAAAAAGGTAAAAACTAATTCCCATGAAAACTTTTATTAAACGCTAAAAGTTTTTAAAAACACGATTCTAAGCATAAATGAAAATTCCCTGTCATCAGGGAATTTTTTGTTATCAGAAAACGCTTATCCTATTTTTCTTCCGTAAAGCAGCATTCTTTTAAATGAATAAATTGCAGGGAACTTCTTAAATTCTTCAGCAATTCTCTTTTTATATTCATCGATAAATTTCTCTTTATTCACCTCATCCAATTTTTCCAAATACGGAATTAACGCTGAACCCGAAATAAACTGAAATAGTTTCTCTGCATCATCAGCTATAATCGGATACACTTTTATAGAAATATTTAAATCTTTCAACCCTGAATCAAACATCATTTTAGCATAATCGTCCAAACTTAAGACCGGAGAAATCCTGTTCCATTGTTGAAGTTGCGTTTCGTAAGGTTCTTCTGAAGCGAGTTGAAATAGAATTTGATTTAGGATATTTTCAGACTGCAAAGGCATCTGAACGGCAAATTGCCCATTCTCACTTAATAAAGAAAGCAGTTTGGGAAACAATTTTTCATGATCGTCTGACCACTGTAAAGCGGCATTGCTAAAAACTAGATCCCACTTTTCTTCGGAGTCATATAATTCTTCAACTTTTTTTTGCTTAAAACTTAATTTATCATTGTGAAAGGAAATAGATTGTGACAGCATTTCAGCTGAAGATTCAATTCCTAAAAACTCTGCATCAACAAATTTTTCTGACAGAATATGAGTCTGTTCGCCCGTTCCGCAACCAATATCGATTGCTTTCTTTAAACCATCTGCGGAAATAAGTTGCATCAAATCAAAAAATGGCTGATAACGGATGTTTTTAAACTGATTGTACACTTCAGGATTCCAGGGCATATTTATATTTTTACTTGGTGAAATTATTTGTTCTTTAAAGCTAGAATATATTTATCAATAAAAAGCTGCTTTTCTTTTGATTTATATTGCTGAATATATCTCGGATGTTCTAAAACCGTCATTTTTTCAAACAGATTTGCTTCGTTATTTAATTTTGAAATGAACTTCGCATTCCTCTTTCCTAAAATAAAAACTTCCGAAATATCAAGATTCAAACTGATATGTTTTTTCAGACAGTCGATCATGAAATCTTTTACAGCATTGAAAAGTTCTTTATCATCGTAATAATTGGCATTAATCCAAGTGTTTTTTGCTTTTCGTACAATTGCTAAAGGAAACGGAGAATTAATATAAATATCCCTATAAAATTCATCTGCACCGTCATAAGCCGCAATCATATCGTACATAAAAACGGAAGAAACTTCATGCGTACGAACTGATTTCATTTTAATTCCGCAAATGTTTTCTAACCTTTTGGTGTCAGTAAACGGAACTCCGGTAACTCCTGCTCCGTGTCGGCTGGGATTAATTCCGATTAAAAATTTTCTTTGAATCGAATCGTTGTAATATTTATGATAAAACTTTTCCATGACAACCATTGTTTCAGGATTATCTGAATACGGATTCAGAACCTGAAAATCGTCAGGCAATTGCCCGGAATAGTGCAAGTTTTTATTGAACTCTATAATTTTTTCAGCAAAAGTATTACTCATATAAAGAGTTTATGATAGAAAAACAAAATTTTGTGACTGATCATTTTCATCTTCGTCTTCATCCTCTTCTTCATCACTTAGTGCCAATTCGATGTCGATAAACTGAATATACAAGCCACAGATCTCTCCTTTTGCATCATACGCAAAATACACAGGATAAGATCCGTCTCCAAAGCCACTCGCAAACATAGGAATTTGAAATGCTGTATTCGGTATTGTCCAGTTGATCCAATCACCTGCATCTCTTTGATTTTGTGGATTCTGCTGATAACTTTGAGCAAACAATTCAGCAAAATAATCATCATAAACATTGTCTACATTTAGTTCCTCTAAAAACTTATCGAATACAGGAAGTGCTTCTGCATTGGCAATACATCCCAATCCGGCATCCACATGAAATCCAAAAAAATCGTCTTCTTTTACGCCTTCAAGATTTTCGTTTCCAATCAAAGCTTCCTGATAAAGAATAGGTTTTTCGTCACTAAACTTTACCTTTACAGCAGCATATCGGTCACCCCAATCCTCCGATTTTACAACAGCAATTGTTACGGGAAAATTTCCTTTTGGAGCTTCAAGAAAATAAGGTTTTTGTTTTGAATTGAGAAATACCAAAGGATCTCGTACTACCACTTTTCCGGAAGGCAGAGAAACATTTCCGATTTCCATGACTTCCATTTTTTCACCAGCGATTTCTTTTGACGTAAAATAAGATTCCAAATCTGTAGGACAAGTCAGTATATTTTTTACTTCCTCGTACTTCTGCATCCAGCTTTCTTCCATGATAAATATTTTTTGAATTGATTTAAACATGAAAATAAGGAATTAAAATAAAGACATCAAATATGGAGAAGTTTTTAACAAAAGATTATAAAAACAGCGTAACAAAAATTGCTACGCTGTTAAATTAATATATTTCCAGTTTTAAACTAATTAAATCAAGCCAAACTGTTCAAAATGATGTGTGAAATGTTTTCTCTGGAAAAGTTCTGACATCTCTTTATCAATGACTCCAAATCTTGGATTATAATGTTCTGCAAAAGGATTTTCTTTGAAATAAACCGTAAACTCTTTTAATGTTTCTATCAACTGAGTTTTAGCTGCATCCAGATTTTTATTTTTATTCTGAGGAATTTCTCCTTCTTTCCATAAGGGATATTGCGCTCCCGGACGAATTTTCTGATCAGTATATAGCCAGTCCTGAAGTTTCTCTAATTTTTCAGCAGGAATCGCAGGGAAATCTTCAGGTTTTAAATTTCCGAAACCATTTCTCAATACTTCTTCCAAATGCTCAACCATTAATTGCGGAGTAAAATCTCCAAAAACAGGTTGCGTTTTTTCAGTCAAAGCATTTAATTTTTTCTGAATATTCTGAACTTTAAAGTCAATAAACGGAGAATGCTTAGCAACTAATGTTAAAATTGTCGCCACACAAACGATTTCGTCCCTCTGATTAACAACTTCAACCAGCCATTTTACCACTCCGGAAGGAATATTTCTACCTTTTACACCACGATTGATTTTTTCTTTTGCCGTTAAATAAACCGTAATCGTGTCTCCTGCATAAACAGGTTTGAAGAACGAACAGTTTTCTAATCCGTAATTCGCAATAACCGGGCCTTTTTTACCTGAAACGAACAATCCCGCCGCCGCTGAAAGGATAAAATATCCGTGAGCCACTGTTTTATCGAAAATAGTTCCCGTTAAGCTCGTTGCATCGGTATGTGCATAAAAATGATCCCAAGAAACATTAGAGAAATTAACAATATCTGCATCGGTAACCGTTCTACCTGCTGTTTCCAGAGAATCTCCAACCTCAACATCTTCAAAATATTTCTGGAAAGGGTGTTTGTCTGCATATTTTTTCTCAGCTCCTTGCTGGTATACTTTGGTAATCGCCGTCAAAATATCCGGTGAACCTTGAATTGCCGTTTTTTGAAGGAAAAAATGGAGTCCATTCAAACCGCCCATTTCTTCGCCACCTCCTGCTCTTCCAGGCCCACCGTGCATCAAAGTTGGAAGCGGAGAACCGTGACCTGTACTTTCTTTCGCATTATCTCTGTTTAACACGAAAATTCTACCGTGCTGAGAAGCCATTTTCCACGAAGTTTCCGCAACGAACTTCTCATCGTGAGAGATAATTGATCCAACCAAACTTCCTTTCCCTCTTTTTGCCAACGCTGCCGCTTCTTCCGCATCTTTGTAAGGCATCAACGTAGAAACCGGACCGAAAGCTTCAACATCATGAGAGATATTTTTGGTGAAAGGAGAATCATTTAAGAACAATTTCGGACTCATAAATGCACCATTTTCATAGTCTGCATCTACCAATTCATGTTTTCCGTCGTAAATTAATTCCGTTTCAGTTTTTAAAATATTTATCTTTCTTAAAACTTCGTCGTATTGCTGTTTTCCAACTAAAGAACCCATTCTTGTTTCTCTACTTAAAGGACTTCCGATTTTAGTTTGATCCAAAGCTTTAGATAAAGCATTCTGAACATCACCAATTAAGTTTTCAGGAACCAAAATTCTTCTGATTGCCGTACATTTCTGACCCGCTTTTGTGGTCATCTCTGTACGAACCTCTTTAATGAAAAGATCAAATTCAGGAGTTCCCGGTTTTGCATCCAACCCAAGAATTGAGCAGTTCAAAGAATCGGCTTCCATATTGAAACGAACAGCATTCCCTGAAACAGAAGGCAAAGCTTTTAATTTTCTACCCGTCGTTGCAGAACCTGTGAACAATACAGAATCTCCATCCTGAACATAATCCAGAATATTTCCCGGCTCCCCGCAAACCAGTTGAAGTGCTCCTTCAGGAAGAACTCCACTTTCAATCATATCCTGGAAAACTGCATTCGTTAAATAAGAACCAAACGGCGAAGGCTTCACAATTGACGGAACACCTGCCAATAAAGATGTGGATAACTTTTCCAACATTCCCCAAACCGGAAAGTTATAAGCGTTTATCTGCACAGAAACACCTTCACTTGGCGTTAAAATATGAGCTCCCAAGAAAGTTCCGTTTGCAGAAATTTTCTGAGTTTCCCCATCTACCCAAAACGGAGTGTTTGGAAGCATTCTTTTTGCCAACCCAGAATAGGTGAAGAAAGTACCAAAACCCCCTTCAATATCTACCCAAGAATCTGCATGTGTTGCCCCTGTTTTATATGATAATTCGTAATATTTTTTCTTTCTTTCCAACAGGTAAAGCGCCACTTTTTTCAACATTTCTCCACGATCGTAGAACGTCATCGAAGAAAGATTTTTGTAGCCAACTGTTCTTCCGTAGTCAAGAGCCTGTTCAAAATTCAGCCCTTCTGTATCTGAAACAGCAACTTGCTCTCCTGTCACGGCATTGTATAAAGGAATCCCGTTTCCGTTACCTTCTACCCATTCACCGTGAATATAGTTTTTTAACTTTTCCATATAGTTTTTATTTCTAATTTAACAATGTATCAATCTAGCAGTTTACCAATGAGATGCTTCGACAGGCTCAGCATGACATAACGACATTATTGTTAGATTTTTAAATTGGTATATTGTTACATTTATTTATTTCAGTTCCTGATAAGGAAATAATTTCACTAAACCTTCATACAAACTTCTGTGAAGAATGGTTGCGTGATTATCTGTTTCCATCATTTTATATTCAACCGTCCAGTTTTTCTTGTTTGATTTTTTCAGAATATCATCTAAATTTTCGGCATCTTTTATCATTACCGGATGCTCCCCTTTTCCGACAGAAACATAAATAAATTTCTTTGTATCGGGAATTTTAGTTAACAATTGAGAAGCCTCTTTTAGAAGACTTTCATCATCCCACCACAAACTTGGGCTGATGATAAAATAGTTATTAAATAGTTCAGGTTTTTTCAACAAAATTTCTGTTGCTAAAAGTCCGCCTAATGATTGTCCGAATAAATATTTATCTGTTGTTTTAAACTGACTTTCGATATAAGGTTTTAATTCTTTTTCCAAAAAACTGATAAATTTATCTGAATGCCCCGTTGTAGGATAATCTTTTTGTAAATCTTTTAAATCAGTATGAAAAGTGAAGTCTTTTTTTCTGTCAATATTGGCAATTCCTACCACAATAGTTTCCGGCATAGAATACATTTGATTAAAGAATTGCACCAATCCTGTAACGTGAATGAAATCTTCATTCATGCTTCCATCCAACAAATAGATAATTGGGTAAGATTTTGTTTTATCAAAGCCTTGTGGAAGATAGATGTTTAAGGTTCTATCTTCGTTTAAAATCTTAGATTTGAATGTTCTGATTTCTCCAATAGTCAATGGTTTTACATTTCCATTTTGGGCTAAAACCATACTTTGAAATGCAAACAAAATACTGCAGAAAATAAGAATATTTTTAATCATATTAAATTTTAAGGTTGAATTATTTCACATCATCCCAAATGCTGTAATCAACAACTTTCGTAGGAATCTGCTGAACATATTCTGTAAAGGGTTCACACGGTAGAATAGCATCTTTTCCTTCTCTTGCCAATTCCTGATAGAGTTTTGTTCCTTCTGTTTTCCATTTAATCATTTCATCAGAAACATCACGGATAATCTTTGCGGGACTTCCCACAATTAATTTTCTCGCATCACATCTGAAGTTTGCAGGAACGAAAGCCAATGCACCGATAATACATTCATCACCAATTACAGCCTTGTCCATAACAACAGCATTCATTCCAACCAAACAGTTTTTCCCAATATGCCCGGAATGGATAATTGCACCATGACCGATGTGTGCAGATTCTTCTAAAATCGTTTCAATACCCGGAAAAACGTGAAGCGTACAGTTTTCCTGAACATTTGCACCGTCTTTGATAATAATTTTTCCCCAATCGCCACGGATAACCGCATTGGGACCGATGTAAACTTTTTCGCCAATTTCCACATTTCCAATAATCACCGCTTGTGGATGAACATAAGCGGAAGGTTTGATGATGGGACGAATGCCGTGATATGAGTAGATATTCATAATTTTTTAATTAAAAAATTAATTTAACAATGTATCAGTCTAACAGTTTACCAATTGATGCTTCGACAAGCTAAGCATGACAAGGCCAAAAATATTGTTACATCGGTAAATTGTTATATTGGTACATCAGCAAATTGTTACATTATTGAAAAAGTTATACTTTTTCAATCACCATTGCATAGCCTTGTCCGACACCGATACAAAGGGTACACAATGCATATTTTTTATCTTGTTTTTGAAGTTCCATTGCAGCAGAACCGATGATCCTCGCTCCCGAAACTCCAAGTGGGTGACCGATTGCGATGGCTCCTCCGTTTGGATTTATTCTTGAATCGTCATCTTTCAACCCTAAACTTCTTGTTACGGCTAAAGATTGAGCAGCAAAAGCTTCATTCAATTCAATAACATCCATATCTTCCAATGAAAGATTCAGTCTTTTTAATAATTTTTGAGTTGCTTCAACAGGACCAATTCCCATGATCCTTGGTTCAACACCGGCAACTGAAGATCCTAAAATCTTAGCTTTTGGTTTTAAACCATATTTTTTTACGGCTTCTTCGCTTGCTAAAATTAAGGCAGCAGCGCCATCATTCATTCCTGAAGCGTTTCCTGCAGTTACTGTTCCACCTTCTTTTCTAAAAGCGGGGCGCAATTTACCTAAACCTTCCATTGAAGAACTTGGTTTGATGAATTCATCTTTATCAAAAATTTTAGAGTCGCCTTTTCTTTGAGGAATTTCAACTTTTACAATTTCTTCCGCCAATCTCCCACTTTCCTGAGCTTTTGTTGCTTTTTGTTGTGACCAAAGCGCAAATTTGTCCTGATCTTCACGGCTGATATTATGCATTTCTGCTAAGTTTTCAGCAGTATCTCCCATTGCATCTACGCCATACATTTCTTTCATTTTCGGATTGACAAATCTCCATCCGAAAGTGGTATCAAACATCTGACTATCTCTACCAAAAGCAGTACTAGGTTTTGACATTACATAAGGCGAACGCGTCATGTGTTCTACTCCACCTGCGATGTAAATTTCACCTTCTCCTGACGCGATCGAACGGAAAGCATTGGCAACTGCAGACATTCCTGAAGCGCACAGCCTGTTTACTGTTTCACCTCCGATTTTGTACGGAAGTCCAGCCAATAAAAGTCCCATTCTTGCTACGTTTCTGTTATCTTCACCTGCCTGATTAGCACATCCGAAAATAACATCCTCTATTTCCTCAACGGGAACTTCTGGGTTTCTTGCAACAATTTCTTTTAGAACGATTGCCGCCAAATCATCGGCTCTCACTTCTGATAACCCCCCACTTAGTTTTGAAATAGGAGTTCTGATGTAATCTATGATGTATACGTTGTTCATAATTAAATTAATTTAACAATGTAGCAATCTAACAGTGTAACAATGTTAAATGCCTTGATTTTTATTTAAACTTGTACTTAATATTTTATAAATAATTTTTCCTAATTCTACAATTTGATGTTCAAGCTTTTCATCAAACGGATAATTTTTGGAATGTTTACACAGATAAAGCCAATATTTGGTTTCTTCCAATTCTTTAGCTGAAATTTTATCTTGTTGATAAAATCATTTTTACTGTGTGGGTTTTGAGCTTCAAATGCATGTGCACCAATGCTTGTTCCGCAACGTAACAATTGTTTTGCAATTACAAACTTTCTTTTTTCTTCTAACAATTCACAAAACTCAATTATATCTAAAGAAAACTGAACTGTTTTCTGAATCAATGGATTATTTTCAAAATTTATCATTTGTGTTAAAATTTTTTATTTCATCATTGTTAGATTGCTATACTGATACATTGTTACATTACAATTCTGTAATTTTTTTTCCGATTTTATAAACTGTTCCGACGAATTTTGCAATCATTTCTTGATTTTGATTGGTGATTTTAATGTCATAAACAGCGGTTTTTCTTGTATCATTTACCAGCATACTTTCTGCTGTGAAGACATCACCTTCTTTCCCAGCTTTGGTAAAATTAATGATGCAGTTTAAAGCAACTGCTGCATCGCCGGTATTATTAGACGAAAATGCCAACGCGGAATCCGCAAAAGCAAAGGTAACGCCTCCGTGAACGGTTTTCAACCCATTAATCATTTCTTTTTTGATGGGCATTTCTATTAAACAATAATTTTCTTTTACTTCGATCATTTTGATATTCATCCATTGGGAAAAATAATCCTGATCAAACATATATTCTGCAACCTGTCTTGGATTCATTTTTAATTTCTGCTTGTTATTTTTTCATATAATTCATCAGCCAATTTATCGTAAACACCCATGGTTTTACCGAGAATTATCTGCTCGTTTGAAAGATTTTCTGAGTTTGATGGGTTTTCGGTTGGATAAAGAGCATTTAAATCAATCCCACTTTCATTCGCTAATCTCTTGATCAGCTCTTTATATTTTTCATTAAATCTTCCTAATAAATCAAGCTTTTCCTTATCATCATTTATTGAAGAAAGTTCCTGAATTATATATTCTTTTTCAATGAGAAGCCTTGTTTCTAATTCGGCTCTGAATCCTTCTATATCCATTTTTTAATGTAATAATTTAACAATGTAACGGTTTACCAATTGAGATGCTTCGACAAACTCAGCATGACAGACAGATTGCTACATGGTTAGATTGGTATATTGTTACATTTTACGTAGTAACGGGCTTTGTCTGTATCTTTCTTCCTGGTATTCTTCGTAAAGATTTTGAAGGGTTTCAGAGATTTTTGCATATCCGATCTCTTTTCCCCAAGCCAATAATCCTTTTGGATAGTTTACACCTTTTTGCATTGCCAATTCTAGATCTTCATCATTTGCAACACCTAATCTTTTTGCTTCAACCGCTTCATTAATCAGCATTGAAATTATTCTCAGAAATATTTGTTGATAAAGGGTCTCGTCTTTTTGAGCAACAGGTTTTATAGCATCTTCACTATAATCGTAGAAGCCTTTTCCGGTTTTTCTGCCGTGAAGTTTTGCTTCAGACATTCTTTGCTGAAGAAGAGATGGTTTGTATTTAGGATCGTAAAAATATTCGTTGTAAACCGTTTTTGTTACTGAGAAATTAACATCAACTCCAATGAGATCCATTAATTCAAAAGGTCCCATTTTGAAGTTTCCAATTGTCTTCATGGCATCATCAACCTGTTCTACCGTTGCGATGTTTTCTTCAACGATTCTCAAGCCTTCCCCATAGTAAGGGCGAGCAATCCTATTAACAATAAATCCGGGAATATCCTTTGCAATAACGGGAGTTTTACCCCAATCTTTCATGAGGTTGTACATTTTTTCGGCTAAAGATTTTTCTGTAAGGAGAGATGGAATAATCTCAACTAAAGGCATCAAAGGAGCCGGATTGAAAAAGTGAATTCCGATAAAACGTTCCGGTTTTTGTAATTCCGCACCAAGAGAGGTAATGGAAATAGATGATGTATTGGAACCAATCACACAGCTTTCTGAAACGTGTTTCTCTAATTCTGTGAAGACTTTGGTTTTAATTTCTTTATTTTCAATGATGGCTTCAATGATTAATTCACAATCTTTAAAGTCCTTCAGTTCTGTAGCGATGGAAATATTAGATAAAATTTCAACCATTTTTTCTGAAGAAATTTTCTGCTTATCAACCAATCTGGTCAATGTTTTTTCCAAACCTACGGTTGCCGTTTCTACTTGTTTTGCGTTGGCGTCATAGACCCAAACTTTGCATCCGTTCGTTGCGGCTACTTGTGCGATACCAATTCCCATCGTACCGGCACCGATAATTCCTACGTTCATAATCTAACAGTGTATCAATGTAACAATGTAACAATTTAATTGAATTCCAATAATCTAATAATTGGTAAACTGCTACATTGGTATATTGTTATATTAATTCTTATTTCCCTTTATATTCAGGTTTTCTTTTTTGTAAAAAGGCTTGTACCCCTTCTTTGAAATCTTCTGTTTCGGCAGCTTCCTGCTGTAAATCTCCTTCCAGTTCCAACTGTTCTTTCAAAGTGTTGTTGTAAGAATTTGCGAAGGCTTTTTTGGTTAATTTTAAACCAACAGTTGGCATATTTGATACTTTTTCTAAAATTTCCATTGATTTTGAATTGAATTCTTCCTCCGTGAAAACCTCAGCAACCAAACCATACGATTTTGATTCTTCAGCTGATAATTTTTTGCCAGTAAATGCTAAATAGTTTGCTAGTTGTCTTCCCAATAATTTAGGCAAGAAATAAGTACCTCCTGTATCAGGAATTAACCCAATATTTGAAAATGCCTGAGAAAAATACGCTTTATTATTAGCTAAAACAAAGTCACAAATCAAAGCCAACATTGCTCCAGCTCCAACAGCAGGACCATTGACTAAAGCCACAACAGGTTTTTTGCAACGTGTAATTTCGAGTACCAAAGGATTGTAATAATCCGTCACAATTCTTCTGATAATATCGTCATCATGATGGTCGTTGCCTTGTACGAAAGCATCATCTAAGTTTTGACCTGAGCAAAAAGCTCTTCCTCTTCCTGAAATCGCTACACATCTTACCGTAGGATCATCACTGCATTCTTTTATAAAATCTTTTAGATCTCCCAAAGATGGCTTTGTAAGCGCATTCATCGTTTCAGGCTGATTGAGGTAAGCAATTTTCAGCTTTCCATCAAAATGTGACTCAATATCAAGTTGTGTGTACATAGTTTTATTTTTTTATAATTAATGTAAATTTACGCATAAAAATGTAGCAATGTATCAGTTTACCAGTCTAACAATATTTGCCGCATTCAAAATTGTTACATTTTTACATTGCTAAATTGTTACATTAATCTAGTGGCATTTAAAATAATCAAACGGCTCTAAACAATCTAAACATTGGTAAGAAGCCTTACATAAAGTAGACCCGAATCTGCTGATTTGCTTAGAGTTCATCGAACCGCAACGCGGACATTTTTTCGGTTTCCCGATGTGATGTTCGTCTGCTCCTTTTTCGGGCGGTGAAATTCCGTAAACACGGAGTTTTTCTCTCGCTTCATCCGTTATCCAATCTGTTGTCCAGATCGGAAACATTTTAGTCACTACTTTAGCGTCCCAACCGTTTTCTTTCATGATTTTCATGATGTCTTCCTCAATGGTAAACATAGCGGGACAGGCAGAATAAGTCGGCGTAATCGTCACTTCGCAAGAATTCTCACTCGTAACTTTCGCTTCTCTTACAATGCCCAATTCCACAATATTGATTACCGGAATTTCCGGATCGGGAACCATTTCTAATATTTCTAAAGGATTTTTCAATCTTTTTTATCTGACAATTTAATTTTTAACGCAAAGTCCGCTAAGATTTTTTTTAACTACTAAACGTTTTTAAGTTCGCAAAGGCGTTTCACTTAGCTAAGTCCCCAAAGTAGTAAGAATGATTAATGACAGTTTAATATTTCATTTTCAAAATTGTTATATTGATAAACTGCTACATTGTTACATTCAAAAACTACCAAGTACAACCCGGATACGCTCTCTGCATATACTGCAATTCACAAAGGATAAATCCGAAATATTCGGTGTGATATCCTGTTCTTGATTTTGGCTGCATGAAATGATCTGTTGGATATTCCAAACCAAAATCTGCGAAATCTTTTTCTGTGATCGAGATAAACTCGTTGTACAATTCATCAACATTCGGAGTGATATTTAAAGCAATTAAATCATCTTCTCCTTCCACTTTTGCGAATAAGCCTTTGGTATATTCCCAAACATTTTCGATGGCTTTTACCAAACGGGTTTTGCTTTCTTCAGTTCCCTGAGCGAAAATTTTCATCCAAGAAGCAGTATGCGTGTAATGATATCTTACTTCTTTCAAAGATTTCTGAGCGATTGCAGAAAGTTCTTCATCGGCAGAATTTGACAATGCTTCGTACATTAATTTCTGATACACAGAAAAAACATACACTTTAAGAATTGTCTGTGCATAATCTTCATTCGGAAGCTCGGTTAAATGGGCATTCAGATATTCATGTTCATATCTTAAAAAAGCCAAATCATCTTCACTTTTACCGTTATCGGCAACTCTTGAAGCGTAAACATAAAAGTTATTTGCCTGTCCAAGTTCGTCCAAAGCGATGTTTGTCAATGCAATATCTTCCTCCAAATAAGGACCTTCACCGCACCAAGCAGACAAACGCTGTCCCATGATGAAACTGTCGTCCGCTAGTTTTAATAAATAATTATATAATGGGTTCATTTTTTATAGAATTTAGAAATTAGAGGTTAGAAATTAGACTAAATTCTAGAATCTAACTTCTAACTTCTTTTATTACATATTTTTTACATCGTTAGGAATATCGTAGAACGTCGGGTGACGGTACAATTTATCATCAGCCGGATCAAAGAAAGCTTCTTTATCAATTCCTTCTGAAGTCACAATATATTTACTTGGAACAACCCAAACAGAAGTCCCTTCTTTTCTTCTTGTATAAACGTCTCTTGCGTTCTGCAAAGCCATTTCTGCTGTTGGCGCCTGTACAATTCCAACGTGTTTGTGAGATAATCCCGGTTTAGTCTGAATAAACACTTCCCACATATCTAAATTTGCCATAAATAAAATTAAATTTAACAATGTATCAGTCTAACAATTTACCAATGAGATTCTTCGCTTTGCTCAGAACAAATTGATTGTTACATTTTTACATTAGTATATTGTTACATTGAAATTTTTTCTTGTTTTTCTGCAAAAGCTGCAGCCGCTTCTTTTACCCAAAGGTTTTCTTGTTGCGCCTTCACTTTTGTCTGTAATCTTTTCTTGTTACAAGGTCCATTTCCTTTTAAGATAGTCATGAATTCATCCCAAGGAAGCTCTCCGAAATCGTAATGCTGTCTTTCTTCATTCCATTTCAAATCTTTGTCTGGAATGGTTAATCCTAAGAATTCAGCCTGAGAAACCGTAACGTCGATAAATCTCTGACGAAGACTGTCGTTACTTTCTCTTTTCACTCTGTAATTCATAGAGATTTTAGAGTTTGGTGAACTGTCATCATTTGGTCCAAACATCATTAAAGCCGGCCACCAGAAACGATTTAACGAAGCCTGAGCCATTTCTTTCTGCTGTTTTGTTCCACGGCAAAGCGCCATCAGAATTTCATATCCCTGCCTTTGGTGGAAAGATTCTTCTTTACAGATTTTCACCATCGCTCTCGAATAGGGACCGTAAGAATTCCCCATCAACATTACCTGATTCATAATTGCAGCTCCATCAACCAACCAACCGATGGCACCGATATCTGCCCAGCTTAATGTAGGATAATTGAAAATACTTGAATATTTCGCTTTTCCTTCCAACATATCTTCGTAAGTCGCGTCTCTGTCAGCTCTAATCGTTCCGTTTCCTAGAGTTTCAGTTGCAGAATAAAGGTATAAACCGTGGCCTGCTTCATCCTGAACTTTAGCCAACAAAGCCATTTTTCTTCTTAAAGAAGGTGCTCTGGAAATCCAGTTGGCTTCCGGCAACATTCCGACAATCTCAGAATGCGCGTGCTGTGAAATCTGACGAACCAATAATTTTCTGTAATCATCGGGCATTACATCTTTTGGTTCTACTTTATTTTCGTCGTGTACGTATTGTACAAATTTTTCTAAATCCATAATTTTTCCAATTTAGCAATGTATCAGTCTAGCAATGTACCAATGATTGTTACACTGGTAAATTGATATATTGTTACATTAATTTAATTATACGTCATAATTAAGCATCACCACATTCGTTGTCGGGTGACATTGACACGTCAGAACGTAACCTCTGGCTACCTCATCTTCGGTAAGTGCGTAGTTTTTCTCCATGAAAACTTCTCCTTCCAAAACCTGCGCCTTACACGTACAACAAACTCCTCCTTTGCAAGCAAAAGGTACAGGAAGATTGTCTTTCAATGCTTTATCTAAGATACTCTCTTTTTTAGAATTAAGGTGAAACGAATATTCATCATCATCGATAATGACCGTTACCATACTTTCTATGTTGGCAATTGCTTTGAATTCATCGCTCATTTCCTCCGAATTTTCTTCGTCAGGAGCAGTGAAATATTCAAATAAAACCTGAATGGCAGGTACTTTTTTATCTTTCTTTAAATAATCAGCGATCCCTTTAATCATCTCTGAAGGCCCACAAATGAAAAATGTAGATTCTTTAACATCAATATCTGCATATCTTTCAAATAATAAGTCTAATTTTTCAGGAGAAATTCTTCCTTCAAAAATCGGATCTTCATGTTGTTCACGACTTACTAAATAAACAACTTTCAGTCTTCCGTTAAAAGTTTCAACCAATTTATCGATTTCAGCCTTTTTCATCACATGATTCATGCTTCTGTTGCTGTAGAACAGATAAGCGTTAGAATTTGGCTCCTGATAAAGACTTTCTTTAATATTTGATAAAACCGGAGAAATTCCGCTTCCTGCCGCCAAACCAATGTAAGTTTTTACGTTTGTCGGGTGATAAGACGTATTGAAACCGCCCATCGGAGGCATCACTTCAAGAACTTCATCCATATGAAGATGTTCGTTGAAGTAGCCTGAAACTTTTCCGTTTTCCAACAACTTAACCAATACTTCCAACGTGTTACTCTTTTCACTTGGAGCATTACAGATAGAATAAGAACGTCTCTCTTCGTTTCCATCGATCATTACTCGGAAGTTAAGATACTGCCCCTGCTTGAACCTGAATTTATCCTTCAGTTCCTCAGGAATTTCAACGGCTACATTCACTGCATCGTTGGTATCTTTCTGAACCCTTACCGTTTTTAATTTATAAAATGAATTCATTTTGTTTTTAATATTCTATTAATTTTTCCACCTTCGCACTTAGGCAAACTGTCCTGAGCATGAATTTTCACTTTCGTGGTGATTCCTACTCGTTTTTTTATTTCGTTTTCTATACTTTTTCCAAAGTTTCCGACAAAAATAGCATAATCATCGGTATCAATTTCAATTTGTTGGGCTTTCACAAATTCATCATCGATTTCCAAATCTATATCAAGGGCAACACACATTTGCTCTTTCTCAATCGGTGTTAAATAATAATTCGGAACCACACCTTCTACATGAGAAAATGCCTCTTCGACCTGACTCGGATATACATTTACGCCTCTTACAATCAACATATCATCGGCTCTTCCAAGAATTGGTTTCATTTTAACCATTGTTCTTTTTGAGTTTTCTTCATAATAAAGACTTGTGATATCGTTGGTCCAATACCGTAAAAGTGGCATTGCTTTTTTAGTTAAAGTTGTGATTACCAAAACTCCTTCTTCCCCGAAAGGAACAGGCTGTTTTGTGATCGGATCTAAAATTTCAGGATAAAAATGGTCTTCCCAAATGTAAGAACCTCCTTTCTCTTCAAAATCTTCCATCGAAACTCCGGGGCCGATAATTTCGCTTAAACCATAAATATTGGTTGCATGAACGCCTAATCTTTCTTCAATATGATGTCTGATAATCTCCGTCCAAGGTTCTGAACCTAAAACAGCATATTTTAAACTGATTTCGTCTGCTGAGATCCCTCTTTTCGCAAATTCATCAGCGATTGTTAAAGCGTAAGACGGCGAACAACAAATAACTTCAGGTTTAAAATCTATGATTAAATCAACCTGTCTTGTTGTCATTCCTCCCGAAATTGGAAGAACGCTCATTCCTAATTTTTCTGCTCCGTAATGAAGTCCAAGTCCGCCCGTGAAAATTCCGTAACCATAAGCGTTGTGTAACTGCATTCCCGGTTTTGCTCCGGCTGCGTTCAACGATCTTGCTACCACTTCACTGAATAAATCAACATCTTCTTTTGTATATCCTACTACCGTTGGTTTTCCTGTTGTTCCGCTTGAACAGTGAATTCTCTGTAATTCATTCTTCGGAACGGTAAATAATCCGAACGGATAATTGTCTCTTAAATCTTGTTTGTACGTAATCGGTAGTTTTGAAATATCTTCAATTGTCCTTATTTCCTCAGTTGATATTCCTAATTCATCAAATTTTCTTTTATAAAAATCTGATTTCTCTTCAAGATATACAACCAAATTCTTCAATCTCTCGGACTGAAGAGCTCTCAATTCATTAAGACTTAGATATTCAACATCAAACTCCATTACTAACTAACATTTGTTAGGTGTAAATTTAAAAAGAATTTGGAACATGACAAAATTTTTATGATTTTCGTCATATTTTGAATGATTCTAAATTATTTGAGATTGAGGTTGAGGTTTAGGTCGAGACAAATGTTTGCGTCGAGCTTATCATTCAGAATGAACGAAGTCTTTTGAAGAATCTCGTGATAAAAGGTTGAGATTCTTCGTTCGTCAGAATGACAAAAAAGCTGTATAAAGAGTGTTTACAAAGTTTGTCTTTATGAATGAAATGAAGTTTAGTGGAAAATTAAACTTTATAAATTTCAAGAATTTCCGGTCTTTCTGAATCATCTGAAATCTTTCCGTATTGAGCAAATTCGGTCCAGAGCTTTCTTAATTTTCTTCCGTTTTCATCAATGTATTTCCAAGGAATATTTTTTAAAATTCCAGAAGATTTCCATGCAGATTCATTTCCGAAAATGAAAGGTAAATCAATAGCATGTGCTCCTAAAAAGTGGTTTGCTATTTTCAAACGAGGATGAATTCTGAACAAATAAACATTTCCTCCGTTTTGCGTATAGTTTTCAGCAAAGTCTTTTGCGGGTTTTCCATAAATAATTTCTGTAGTCGTACGAATCGCCCTGTTCAAAATTTTTGCAGGAAAATATTTATTTATAATATCGGAAGTTTTCAGATAAAAAGAAGTTTCTTCATCATTCAAACCAATTAAAACATCTACATCTTTTGTTTTTTGTCTCCATCTTTCTTCTGCTTCGCCTTCATTACACAAAGGTGGAAAACCATATTGTGTTCCGAAAGGCATTGCAGCTTTTAATCCGTATTTTAGAAAAGAAGGTGTACAATTTTTATAGTTTTCAATAATTTCCAGAGCATCAGATTTTCCGTTAAAAACTTGAGTGTTTTTCAGAAATTCAGCTGACATTTTTTGCCGGTTTTTCCTTAAACCTAAAGGAGCGCTGTGAATAATTACTCTTTTAAATAAACCTTTAGTTCCTTCTGAAATCATAAGATGAGCAATTGCATCGCCACCAGAAGACTGCCCAAAAAGGGTAATATTTTTTGAATCTCCACCAAAAGATTCTATATTATTTTTAATCCATTTTAAAGCTTCGATTAAGTCAAACAAACCTAAATTGGCTGGTTTTTCTTCGTTTCCTCCTAAAAATCCGAAAATTCCTAAACGATAAGAAACGGTAACGATGATGATTTTTTGTTCTTTTACCCAATCTGTAGGATCTGCTGTTGGAAGATCGCCGCAACCTATTTCGTACGAACCTCCATGAATCCATACAATGACAGAAAGTTCTTCGTTTTCATTAAAATTTTCAGGACGAAAAATGGAAATATATTGGGGAGATTCATCCACCTCAAAATCATCTAAATTGGTTTTACCAATCATTTTTTCAAGAAGCGGGCTGATATTTTGTGGACAAACCGGAGTTTTTTCAGAAAAAATAATTTCAAAATCTGAAGGCTGTACAGCAATTGGCTTTTTGAATCTTTCAGAATACGCATAGCGAATGTTTTTAGCTTTTAAAATTCCGTTTTCTCTAAAAGCTAAAATTTTTCCAAAAGGTGTCCGAAAAGTATATGTATTATTTCGATTTGCCGTCATCGTTTTCGCAATAGACTTTAAACTTTTTTATAATTACAATTTACAAACTTTTGTTAAAAAAACTAATCACAAATTTAATTCAGAGCTTTAAACTCGCTTGGAGAAACCCCTACTTTACTTTTGAATAATCTTGTGAAATGCTGCGGATATTTGAATCCTAAATCATAAGAGATTTCACTGATAGATTTTGATGCATCAAAAATCTGATCTTTTGCTACATCGATCAGCTTATTATGAATAAATTCCTGAGCAGAAATTCCGAGTTCTTTTTTAATTAAATCGCCAAAATAGTTCGCTGAAAGATTAAGCTGCTCCGCAAAATAGTTGACCATTGGAAACCCTAGATTTTTAGGCTTATCAGATTTCAAATAATCATCCAAAGATTTCTCAAACTTGCCTATAAAATTCTGATTAACGTGATCTCGTGTAATAAACTGACGGTCGTAAAAACGCATGCAGTAATTCAGAAACAGTTCAATATTATTAACAATTAATGACTTACTGTGTTTATCAATGGTTTGCTCAAGTTCTAGTTTTATATTTTTAAAACATTCTAAAATAATCTCTCTTTCTTTTTCTGAAAGATGCAACGCTTCATGAACATCGTAAGAAAAGAAATTGTACTCTCTGATATTTTTTCCCAAATTGGTTCCTTTCAATAAATCGGGATGAAAAATTAAGGCAAAACCTGCAGGCTGAATATAAGCTCCTGCATTATAAATTCCGTAAGTCTGTCCGGGAGCGATGAAAACTAAAGTTCCTTCCTGATAATCATAGCTGTGTTTTCCGTACTGCATATCGCCACACATTACGTCTTTCAGAAAAACAGTGTAAAAACCAAAGGTTCTTTTGAACTGACAAATAGGATCAGATTTTGAAAAATCTACCACACTTACCAAAGGATGCATCGTTTCCTGATTCACCATTTTATTGTATTCTGAAACGCTGTTGTATATTTCAACTTCCTGATCTTCCATGAAGTAAATTTTTATTCAAAATTACCAATTTCCTGCCTACAATTTTCACTGTAAGTAAAATTGGTAAATGATTCTGTAATTTATATAAGTACTTTTACATTAAATCTATCGAATTTTGTAAATAGAAAACAGAAATATTATAATTAATTTAAAACTTAAAAAAAATATATGGACACATTCACAGTAAAAGCTTTTGGAGCAGAATCTAAAACTGCCGATTTAGCAGAAATGAATATTGAAAGAAGAGAAGTGACAGCGAATGATATAGAGATTGAAATTCTATATTGCGGCGTTTGCCACTCTGATCTTCACACAGCAAGAAATGATTGGGGCGGAACTAAATATCCATCAGTTCCCGGTCATGAAATTGTAGGAAAAATTACAAAAGTAGGAAGCGACGTTTCAAAATTTAAAGTGGGTGATCTTGCAGGAGTTGGCTGTATCGTAGATTCTTGCGGACATTGCAACAGCTGTAAACATGATTTGGAACAATATTGCGAAAACGGATTTACCGGAACTTACAACGGAAAAGATGAGCATTTGGGAGGTCATACTTTTGGTGGATATTCTCAAAAAGTAGTGGTAGATGCAGGACATGTTTTAAAAATTCCGGCAAATCTGGATTTGGCTGCAGTTGCACCGCTTCTTTGTGCAGGAATTACCACCTGGTCGCCTTTAAGACACTGGAATGTTGGTTCTGATTCTAAAGTTGCGGTTGTAGGTTTGGGCGGATTAGGGCATATGGCAATTAAGCTAGCGAAAGGATTGGGAGCGGAAGTAACTTTATTCTCAAGAACTCCGGGAAAAACTGAAGATGCTAAAAAATTAGGCGCAGATCACGTGATTATTTCGACTGATGAAGAGCAGATGAATTCTGTAAAAGGAAAGTTTGATTTAATTATCGACACGGTTCCTTACGATCATGATGTAAACCCTTATATTTCTACTTTGACCATAAACGGAACTCATGTTTTGGTAGGTTTTATCGGTAAAATGGAAGACAGCTTATTTACTCCACCAATGATTATGGGAAGAAAATCGGTTGCCGGTTCTGTGATCGGAGGTATTGCTGAAACTCAGGAAATGCTTGATTTCTGCGGTGAGCACAATATTGTTTCTGAAATTGAAGTTATCAAAATGCAAGACATCAATGAAGCGTATGAAAGAATGCTGAAAAGCGATGTGAGATACCGTTTTGTGATTGATATGCAATCTCTGTAATCTCCTCAGATTTAATTATAAATTAAGACTCTTCATTTTTGGAGAGTCTTTTTTTGCTTTATGGGCATAATTGACTTTGTTAGCTTTAAAGTGATAGGTTGACTACCCCGTCTTTTTTCTTTCGTAAAAATTCACTTCTTTTGTTTGATTAATTATTTTTGATAGGGTTTCGCCCTATCCTTTTCTAAGTCGTCCTTTCAGGACTTTTATATTATTTCTTTACTATTTTTTTCAACACTTTTATTTTTCCGTCAATAGGCTTAATGATTTTTAAACCTAAAATCTCAGCAACCAAAGGATAAACGTTGATGTTTTCAAATTGATCAATAACCAAATTATTTTTAAATTCTGAACCCCAAGCTAAAAATGTAGCATTCATTTCAGGAACAATTCTAGGGTTGTAACCATGTTTGCCTACCGAAGTTCTTTTATCTCTTTCTAAAAATATTTTTGGAGCTTTTGGGATGAATAAAATTTGTCCTATTCTATTATATCGGTCATCTTTCGTAGCAAAATGAAGATATTTTGGTAGTTTCTTATCCAGATAAACTTCGTAGTCATCTGTTTTATTGGCTTTTAATTCTTTATAAACCTTTTTAACCTCATCAGAGTTTTTCACATAAACCCTCAATAAGGTCTGAGAATTATAATAATCGAATCTTTTTTTATCAAAAAGCATAGCAGGAATCTCAAGTGGATTTCCGCCATCAACTTTTATCATTCCGTGATCGGAAACGAAGATGAAATTTACATTTTTTAAACCTAAGTGATTTACTTTCTGAACCAAATTTCCTATTGCTTCATCAATTAAGTGAACTGCTATTTCAGTTTCTTTGGCTTCGGGACCAAAATGATGCCCCGCTCCGTCGACTTCAGGAAAATATAATGAAATAAAGTGCGGCCTTTTGTCTTCAGGAAGTTTCAGCCAATTGATTACTTTACCTACTTTTTCTGAAGGTGTAAATTTTTCGTGATAAGGATAATAATAGGTTGGCCTCATTCCACCTGCATCACTTGCCGAACCTACCCATTGCAGAGAAGCACTGATTGTTCCTTGCTTTTCTGCCAAACTCCACAGCGGAGTTCCACCGTACCAAGTTCCATCTTCAGCATTTTGGCGATTGCTCATTGCATACGCTTCTTTACGTTGATAATCGTAGAAAAAATTATCAATCAAACCGTGATGAGAAGGATATAATCCTGTAATCAATGTCCAGTGATTTGGAAAAGTAATGCTCGGATAACTCGGAGTCATTGCTTTTGCCCGGATACCTTCACCTGAATATTTTAAAAGATTTTGAGCATTGTACTTTTTAGCATAATCATATCTGAAACCGTCTGCAGAAATCATAATAACATAGGGCTTCTGCATCGCTTCTGCATTATTAAAACGATTAGGAATAACAATTTGGGCCGTGTCAACTGTTCCTTTCTGAGCAAATATTGTTAGTGATAAAGTGAGCATTAAAAATGCCAATACTTTTTTCATTTTATTTTTTTGCAAAGGTAGCCTCAGTAAATTTCACAAAAAAGTTTCGTACGTTAAAAAAACATTAAGAGCCGGTTTAATTTCATTAAAAAAATCACCCCTAAATGGAGTAATTTTGATAAGATTTTTCGAGCCATCCCTAATCCTAAAGGGCGGAAAAATGTCTTTATATTTTAAATAATAAAGCCACTTTTCAGTGGCTTCAATTTATTCTTTAATTAACTGTTGATAAGAAGTAGAACCGTCTTTTAAAGTGATTTCAAAATAATAATTGCCCGATTTTAAATCAGCTACACTGATGTTTTCACCGTCAACTTTTACTGTTTTTACTTTTCTGCCTGTAGTTTCGTAAATATCAACAGATCTTATTTTATCAGCATTTTTGAAATATACTGTTTCCTTCGCAGGATTAGGATACATTTTAATCGCTTTGCTTTCAGCTTCCAGCTCGCTTATACCTAAAATTGAAAATGTTCCGCTTGTAACAGCTGTATTGGCAGATCCTCCATGTGGTGCTATAGCTAAGTCTGCTGCACCTGTAATAACACATTTTGTAGTAATACTGCCTGCTGAAGCATAATTAAACTGATAATCGTTAACCCCGTCTCCTGTTGTCATATTACGCTCATAAGCCATTGAAACTATACCACCAGAAACTACGGGAGCGCTTACTACAGTCCAGTCTTGAGTGTCTGTGTTGTAAACTCCGATGCCTCCCAGATTTCTGTCGGAAAAGCCTGCGCTGCTATACGTCAAAGCATCTGTAGGAGCCCCGGACATCCCGGAGTTGGCTGCACTTCTGAATGTAAATCCAAACCATCTGTCGGAAGGTCCTGTTAAATCCAGTCTCACTTTGTTTGTGGTATTATTTAAGGTAATATTAGCGGTTACAGATCTTGTGCCAACCGTGCATGTCATCACTCCTGTAGATTTTTGCTGTGAAGAAGCCAAAAACCCAATAGTTAATAGTAAAGAAAATAATGTTTTTTTCATCTTTAATTTTTTAATAAGTTAATAATTTCGATATTTTTAGTAAATACGGCATATTCGAATGCTGTTTTACCTTGTTTATCTGCCAAATTTTTATTGGCTTTGCTTTTTAATAGTGTTTCTACGAGATCTCTATCCTGAAGCTGAACAGCATATATCAAAGGAGTGGTGCCTTTGGTATCTGCAAGATTTGGATTGGCTCCATTTGCCAATAGTTTTTGGGTAAGTTCTTTGTTATTTTTAAAAACCGCTGCCGTAAGCGCTGAACCTTGATCACTACCATAGTTAATATCCTTTACTTTTGCCATCAAAAATTCTGCAACAGGAGTATTTCCTCTGTAGCAAGCGAGGATTAGCGGAGAAAATCCGTTTTCGTTGGTTTGATTAATAACATCGGGATTCTGCTTCATCAGCTTTTTTGCTTCTGCAACAGTTCCGCTTCTGGCAATATCAAAAATAGATTTTGCTTTTTCCTGAGCCGACATTACGGTAAAACTCAATATGAAACTTAGGATAAAAAATATTTTTTTCATTATTTTGATAGTATATAATTGTATTCAACATTTACATTTTCTGCTACTTTTTTAGTAACCATTTTAGGAATGGTCACCTTAAAATCTGCGGGTCTTGCAACGAAATTTCCCTGCATATAAATTTTGCCGTCTTTAGAATAAATTACAGCACTTGAACTCACTGCTTTATCTACTCCGTGAAAATTTAAAGTGCCCTGAACTGTGTACTTCTGTGGCGATGCCGTCAATTTTGTTTTATCAAAGTTTACAATCTTACCTTTAAAGGTTGTTTTGGGATATTTTGCAGATTCGGCATAGCTTTCATTAAAATGTTCTTCCATTAATTTAACTTTAAAACGAAAATTCTTTACCGATGAAACAGAAGCAAAATCTCCGGTATCAGCATTAACAATAGCGACATTATTATCATCCTGTGCAAAAACATCTTCAAATAATGGTACTGATGCCTCAAACGTTACTTTGCCAGTTTTGGTTGTATACTTCTGAGCCGAAACAACAGATCCGAAACTTAGTATAACGATTAATAATATTAAATTTTTCATATTGTTTCTTTTAATTTTCTGTCAACCCATCGGTTTTCCATTTTGTGATGATCATAGTTTGTGATGATGATAAACTACCGCCTTGAGGCATTTTTTGAGGATCTCCGGTTGGCCGGTTAATTCTATCAATAATTTTATCAATATTATTTTTCACCTGATTATAGCCTGTCAAAGATTGAAATGAAGCTGAACCGCCCGGCGAATGACAACTTATACAGTTGGCATCAATAATAGGTTTTACATCTTTGTTATAGGTTACCAGCTCTGCAATAGGAGTTTTATCTGAAATCTCTTCATAGGTTCTGCTTTCACAAGCAATTGATAATATTGCCAGTGAAACGATGTAGATTATTTTTTTCATACCTAAAAAACTCTATAAAGATTAAACCCAAAAAAAATCTGCCCCTTTTCCCATTTTCCTGAAGCGTTTGTGAGATAACCAATATCTGAATTCAACTGTGAATTGGTAAATAAAAGCTGAAACACATGCCCACCGGTTTCTATATCCATCCCTAAAGAGAGTGGATTTTTATAAAAACTGTGATTATCAAAATTCACAAAATACTCGGCATTAATTGATATTCTTTTCGAAATTTTATAACGACCGCCCAAACCTGCAAGAAATTGATTTTTATCTTCAATCACCGGCTCATAAAGGTTTTTGTGAACGTAAGAAGGTGTTAACTGTAACGAAAAATTTTCGTTAAACCTTCTCGAAATCAATGCCTGAGTAAGATAAGAAAGTCTGTCTCCAAATTGAAGATGCGGATAATTATCTTTGCTGAGGTCTGTATTCACCGCCATAACATTATATCCTACAATATCAACCGGAAAATTTTCACTTTGCTTTATTAATTTATATTTCGCAGCGCCTTCAAAAGTTTTGAGATTAGTTTCTCGCGAAAGACTCAATGAGATATTATCTGTAACACCATAGATTACTCCCAATTTCGTAGAAGCATCATCTAACCCGAAGAAGTCTTTGAAGCCTTTGCTTACATCTCCAAAACGATGCGCAATAACAATGTACCATTCATTTTTTGCAGACAATTTTGTAGACTGACCTGTAACAATCTGAAGCGCCTTGAACGCTGGTGGTGAATTTTCTGTATTGTTTGTCTGAATGGTGTCAATATCTTTCAAAAGGTCTTCCTGAGCAAAGGTAAAACCTGAAATAAATATTGACAAAAAAAGGAAAGTTTTTGTCATACGCATAAATGTTTAATTCGTATGACAAACTTATCAACTTATGATGCTAAAATTTGGTGATAAAAGTCACCGAGTGAGTTATTTTAATCAATCAAAGTGTTAAATTTATTTTAATAAGATGGCTTAGTTTCATTAACACCCTCATTTGCAAGTATTCTTATTCCTTCTTTAGTCTGGATAATTTCGCCTTCATTTTCTACTTTTTTCAGAACCCTGCTGACCACTTCTCTTGATGTCCCCAAATTATTAGCAATTTCTTTATGAGTAAGTTTAATAGGATTGTTTCCGGTAATTGAGATCTGCTGTTTAATATAGCTTAGAATTCTTTTATCAAGCTTATGAAATACCGCCTCATTGACCATATTCATGACATCTGAAAACCTTTTGTCGTATTCGTGGTAAAAAAGCCTGTTGATTTGAGGATATTTGATGAGCCAGTCGAGAACTACAGAAACCGGAACTAATATCACTTCTGAGTCTTCTTCCGAAACAGCGTATATTTTGCTGATACAGTCTGAGAATATTGACGAAAATGTCATCAGACAGCTATCGTTGGGTCGTATATAATAATAAATGAGTTCTCTTCCGTCGTTTAAGGCAAATACTTTTATAGAACCTTTTACTAAAAATGGTACATATTTATTCTTTTGTCCTTCTCTGATAATTTCGGTTTTAGCTTTTACTTCTGTTACCACAGCATGCTTCTGAAGCTCTACCGAAAAATCATTACCTAAGTAGCCAAATTTATTTAATATAAACTCATTATTTATCATGTCATTTTATCATATCCTAAACCAAAGATATACAATTGAATGATCCGTATTGTATTTTCGTTCAAAAATTTATATAAATGACAAAAAAAATACCCCAACTTGCGTTGAGGCATTCTTATATATTTAAGATAAATCTTAAGCGTTAACGTTGTTTCCTCCTAATACGAAAGGCTCAACTTCTTTGATTTCTCCGAATTGTTGCTCGTAGTTTGTGATGTTTTGCTGAAGTGCAGCTAAAACTCTCTTAGCGTGAAGCGGAGCCAAGATTACTCTTGATCTCACGTTAGCTTGCTGTACACCCGGCATTAACTGGATGAAATCTACTACAAACTCAGATGGAGAGTGGTTTACTAACGCAAGGTTACAGTAAACTCCTGAAGCTACCATCTCGTTAAGTTGGATGTTGATGTTGTTTGGATCGTTGTTTTGATTTTGATTGTCCATTGTATAAGTTATATTTTTAAATATGAAATTTGAGATTGTGAAAGTATAAAAATAATTTCAAACCTCAAATTTCAAATCATTAATTTTAGTTAAGGTCTTCGAATTCTTTCTTAGAACCTACGATTACATTCTGATACTCTTTAAGACCTGTACCTGCAGGAATTCTGTGTCCTACAATTACATTTTCTTTAAGACCATTCAAGCTGTCTACTTTACCAGCAACTGCTGCTTCGTTTAGAACCTTAGTTGTTTCCTGGAACGATGCTGCAGACATGAACGACTTAGTTTGTAGAGCTGCTCTTGTAATCCCTTGCAATACCGGCGTCGCCGTTGCAGGAAGTGCTTCTCTTACTTCAACTAAAGCCTGATCTTCACGCTTCAACTTAGAGTTTTCGTCTCTTAGTTCTCTTGCAGTAATCATCTGTCCTGGTTTGAATTCTTTAGAATCACCAGCTTCTGTAACTACTTTAAGACCAAATACTCTGTTGTTTTCCATTAAGAAATCGTATTTGTGCTCGAGAGCAGCTTCAAGGAACTGAGTATCACCTCCATCAACGATTGATACTTTTGTCATCATCTGTCTTACGATGATTTCGAAGTGCTTATCGTCGATTTTTACCCCTTGCAGACGGTAAACTTCCTGAATTTCATTTACTAAATATTCCTGAACCGCAGTTGGTCCTTTGATCTTCAAGATATCGTCTGGAGTAACTGAACCGTCAGAAAGTGGCGAACCAGCTCTCACGAAGTCATTCTCCTGTACTAAGATTTGGTTTGATAATTTAACTAAATAAATTTTTCTCTCCCCAGTTTTAGCTTCAACGATCAATTCTCGGTTACCTCTCTTGATTTTTCCGTAAGAAACTACCCCATCGATTTCTGTTACAACCGCCGGGTTTGAAGGGTTTCTTGCTTCGAATAATTCTGTAACTCTTGGAAGACCTCCGGTGATATCCCCTGTCTTAGCAGCTTTTCTTGGGATTTTGATTAAGACTTTACCAGCCTTAATTTTTTCACCATCGTTTACCATTAAGTGGGCTCCTACCGGTAAGTTGTAACCTTTCTGCTCAACTCCTTTAGAATCTACTACTTTTAATGTAGGTACAGCTTTCTTATTTCTAGATTCAGAGATTACTTTCTCTTCGAATCCTGTCTGTTCGTCAATCTCCAATTGGAATGAAATACCCTGAATAATATCTTCGTATTCTACTTTACCAGCATTTTCTGCAATGATTACCGCGTTATAAGGATCCCATTTTGCAATAGTATCTCCTTTTTTCACTTTATCACCAGGTTTTACCAATAACTGAGAACCGTAAGGTACGTTGGCAATCATCAATGGAGTTCTAGATTCGTTATCAGCAACCAATCTAAATTCTGTTGTACGAGATACCACTACTTCAGCAGTGTTTCCGTTTTCATCTTCAGAAGTAATTGTTCTTACCTCATCCAATTCTACGATACCATCTCTTCTTGCAGTAATTGAAGGGTTTTCTGATACGTTTGTAGATACACCCCCTTGGTGGAAGGTTCTCAATGTTAACTGAGTTCCCGGTTCCCCAATTGATTGTGCAGCAATAACACCTACTGCTTCACCCATATGAATTGGTTTACCTGTCGCTAAGTTTCTACCGTAACATTTAGCACAGATTCCTTTTTTGGTTTCACATGTTAATGGTGAACGAACCTCAACTGCTTCAAGACCGATTTCTTCGATTCTTTTAGCTAAAGCTTCATTAATGATCTGATCTGCAGGAGCGATTAACTCATCAGTTTCAGGATCATAGATATTGTGTAGAGAAACTCTACCTAAGATTCTTTCAGAGATTCTTTCAACGATCTCATCATTTTTCTTAAGTGCAGTAACTTCTGTACCTCTTAATGTTCCACAATCGTTTTCTGTAACAATAACGTCTTGTGCAACGTCTACCAATCTTCTCGTTAAGTAACCCGCATCGGCAGTCTTAAGAGCGGTATCCGCAAGACCTTTACGAGCACCGTGAGTAGAGATAAAGTATTCTAAGATGGAAAGACCTTCTTTAAAGTTTGCAAGAATCGGGTTTTCGATAATTTCCGCACCGGTAGAACCAGCTTTCTGCGGTTTTGCCATCAAACCTCTCATCCCTGATAACTGACGGATCTGTTCCTTAGAACCCCTTGCTCCAGAATCAAGCATCATGTATACAGAATTGAATCCACCTTGGTCAACTTTCATTCTGCTCATAATCATCTCAGTTAATCCAGCGTTTGTGTTTGTCCAAACGTCGATTACCTGGTTATAACGTTCTGTATCTGTAATTAGACCCATGTTATAGTTGGCTCTAATTTCGTCAACTGTTTCAATTGAAGTAGCGATCATTTTCTTTTTCTCAACAGGAACTACAATGTCACCTAATGAGAACGAAAGACCTCCTTTGAATGCGTTTGAATACCCTAAATCTTTCATTGCATCCAAGAACTTCACAGTAGTAGGGAAATCTGTATCAGCAAGTACTCTACCGATAATATTTCTTAATGATTTCTTCGTAAGAAGCTCATTAATATATCCTGACTGCTTAGGAACGATTTGGTTAAATAAGATTCTACCTACAGAAGTTTCAGTTAATTTCGTAGTGATTTCACCGTTTTCTTTAATAGGAAGTCTACATCTTACTTTAGCGTTCAATGAAACTCTACCTTCAGCATAAGCGATTTCTGCTTCTTCCGGAGAATAGAATGCAAGACCTTCTCCCAAAACTTTCATATCTTCTGTAGAACTCAATTCTTTGGTCATGAAATAAAGACCAAGAACCATGTCTTGAGAAGGTACCGTAATTGGAGAACCATTTGCAGGGTTCAAAATATTCTGAGAACCTAACATCAATAACTGAGCTTCAAGGATTGCTTCAGGCCCTAACGGTAAATGTACCGCCATCTGGTCACCATCGAAATCGGCGTTGAATGCTGTTGTTACTAACGGGTGTAGTTGAATTGCCTTACCTTCGATCATCTTAGGTTGGAAAGCCTGAATACCTAGTCTGTGAAGGGTAGGTGCTCTGTTTAATAAAACAGGGTGACCTTTCATCACGTTTTCTAAGATATCATAAACTACAGGTTCTTTTCTGTCAATAATTCTCTTTGCAGATTTTACTGTTTTTACAATCCCTCTTTCAATCAGTTTTCTGATGATAAACGGTTTGTAAAGCTCAGCAGCCATATCTTTAGGAATACCACATTCGTGAAGCTGTAAGTTTGGACCTACAACAATTACCGAACGAGCCGAGTAATCTACCCTTTTCCCCAATAAGTTCTGACGGAAACGACCTTGCTTACCTTTCAATGAATCTGAAAGTGATTTCAATGGTCTGTTTGATTCAGATTTTACTGCTGAAGATTTTCTTGTATTATCGAATAATGAATCTACAGATTCCTGAAGCATACGCTTCTCGTTTCTCAAGATTACTTCAGGAGCTTTGATCTCCAATAATCTCTTCAGACGGTTATTTCTGATAATAACTCTTCTGTAAAGGTCATTTAAGTCAGAAGTAGCGAAACGTCCTCCATCCAATGGAACTAATGGTCTTAGTTCTGGTGGTATTACAGGAAGTACACGCATAATCATCCACTCCGGTCTGTTGATCATTCTAGTGTTAGCACCTCTCAATGCTTCTACAACGTTCAATCTTTTCAGAGCTTCAGTTCTTCTTTGCTTAGAACCTTCGTTATGAGCTTTGTGTCTCAAATCGAAAGACAATGCATCAAGATCGATTCTTTTTAATAGCTCCTCAACAGCTTCAGCACCCATTTTAGCGATGAATTTGTTTGGATCTGAATCGTCAAGATATTGGTTTTCTACAGGAAGAGTTTCCATGATATCAAGGTATTCTTCTTCTGTAAGGAATTCCATATGATCAAAATCAGCACCGTCTAATTTCTTAGCGATACCTTGCTGAATTACCACATATCTTTCGTAATAGATAATCATATCCAATTTCTTGGAAGGAATACCCAAAAGGTAACCGATTTTGTTTGGTAAAGAACGGAAATACCAGATGTGAGCGATAGGAACTACCAAATTGATATGCCCGATTCTCTCTCTACGTACTTTTTTCTCCGTAACCTCTACACCACAACGGTCACAAACGATCCCCTTGTAACGAATTCTCTTGTATTTACCACAAGCACATTCGTAATCCTTGATAGGACCGAAGATTTTTTCACAGAACAAACCGTCTCTTTCAGGTTTGTGCGTTCTGTAGTTAATAGTTTCCGGCTTAAGAACCTCCCCTCTTGAGTCCTGTAAAATAGACTCCGGAGAAGCTAAACCGATGGTTATTTTATTAAATCTACTTGATTTATTTTTATTTGACATTTGTTAGATTTTAAATTTTAGATTTCAGATTTTAGATTAATTTTTGAATGTTGCCATTCAACATTTATAATTTAAAATTTAAAATTATTCCTCTAGTCTTACGTCTAATCCAAGACCTTGTAACTCGTGAAGTAGTACGTTGAATGATTCAGGAATACCTGGTTCAGGCATTGCTTCACCTTTCGCAATCGCTTCATAAGTTTTTGCTCTACCAATCACGTCATCTGACTTCACAGTAAGGATCTCTCTCAAGATATTTGATGCTCCAAATGCTTCAAGAGCCCAAACCTCCATCTCTCCGAATCTCTGTCCACCAAACTGAGCTTTACCTCCTAATGGCTGCTGAGTAATCAATGAGTAAGGTCCGATAGAACGTGCGTGCATTTTGTCATCTACCATGTGCCCAAGTTTCAACATATAGATAATACCTACCGTTGCAGCCTGAGTAAATCTTTCTCCGGTACCACCATCATAAAGGTGAGTGTGACCGAATTTAGGAACTCCTGCTTTCTCAGTGTACTCTGTAATCTGATCAAGAGTTGCCCCATCAAAGATTGGCGTAGCGAACGTCATTCCTAATTTCTGACCAGCCCATCCAAGAACTGTTTCATAAATCTGACCGATGTTCATACGAGAAGGTACCCCAAGTGGATTCAATACGATATCTACCGGTGTTCCGTCTTCAAGGAATGGCATATCTTCTTCACGAACGATTCTCGAAACGATACCTTTGTTACCGTGACGACCCGCCATTTTATCTCCAACGTTTAGTTTACGTTTTTTAGCGATATACACTTTAGCCAACTTCATGATACCTGCCGGAAGCTCATCTCCGATAGAAATTGCGAATTTCTCACGGTTTTTAACTCCTTGAATATCGTTGAATTTGATTTTGTAGTTGTGAATCAATTGTTTGATCAATTCATTCTTATCGTTGTCAACCGTCCAATCTGCACCGCTAACGTTAACGTAATCTTCTACTGATGTTAATAATTTATGAGTAAATTTCATACCCTTACCGATGATTTCTTCATCTAAGTCATTGGTAACTCCCTGAGAAGTTTTACCGCTAACAAGAGTATTTAATTTTTCAATTAAACTATTTCTTAACTCGTCAAACTTAGTCTTGTAAGTGTTTTCAATCTCTTCAAGTTTAAGTTTTTCTTCAGTTCTTTTCTTTTTATCTTTAATGTTTCTAGAGAACAATTTCTTGTTGATCACAACACCTCTTAATGAAGAATCTGCTTTCAATGAAGCATCTTTCACATCACCGGCTTTGTCACCAAAGATTGCTCTAAGAAGTTTCTCTTCAGGAGTAGGGTCAGATTCACCTTTTGGAGTAATCTTACCAATCATGATATCACCAGGCTTCACTTCAGCACCGATTCTGATCATTCCGTTCTCATCAAGATCTTTTGTAGCTTCTTCAGAAACGTTAGGAATATCTGCTGTCAATTCTTCCATACCTAATTTGGTATCACGAACTTCAAGAGAATACTCATCCACGTGTATTGAAGTAAACCAGTCTTCACGTACCACTTTTTCATTGATTACGATCGCATCCTCAAAGTTGTAACCCTTCCAAGGCATGAACGCAACCACTAAGTTTCTACCCAAAGCCAATTCTCCTTTTTCAGTAGCATAACCATCGCAAAGTACCTGCCCTTTTACCACTGTTTCACCTACTCTTACGTTTGGTCTTAGGGTAATTGTAGTACTCTGGTTAGTTTTTCTAAACTTCGTAAGGTTATATGTTTTTGTAGCAGATTCGAATGATACTAAATCTTCGTCTTCGCTTCTTTCATATTTAATAGTAATCTTATCAGCATCAACGTATTCTACAGTACCTGTACCTTCAGCATTGATCAAGATTCTAGAATCTTTCGCAACTTGCTGTTCCAGACCTGTACCTACGATTGGAGCTTGTGGCTTCAACAAAGGAACTGCCTGTCGCATCATGTTTGATCCCATCAATGCACGGTTCGCATCATCATGCTCCAAGAATGGAATTAATGAAGCTGAAATACCAGAAATCTGGTTTGGTGCAACGTCGATCAAATTAACTTCAGAAGGCTCTACTACAGGATAATCACCATCTAGACGAGCAATAATTCTGTCTGTGATAAATGTACCGTTGTCATTCAACTCAACGTTTGCCTGAGCAATTACTTTATCTTCTTCGTCTTCCGCATTTAGATAAATAGGATCTGCATTTAAATCTACAGTACCGTCATTTACTTTTCTATATGGAGTTTCGATGAAACCTAATGTATTGATTTTAGCATAAATACCTAAAGATGAAATCAAACCAATGTTTGGTCCTTCAGGAGTTTCGATAGGACAGATTCTACCATAGTGAGTATGGTGAACGTCACGTACCTCGAAACCTGCTCTTTCTCTTGATAAACCACCAGGTCCTAGTGCAGAAAGTCTACGCTTGTGCGTGATTTCTGACAATGGGTTGGTTTGGTCCATAAACTGAGAAAGCTGGTTGGTACCAAAGAATGAGTTAATAACTGATGTTAAAGTTTTTGCATTAACAAGGTCAAGAGGAGTAAATATCTCGTTATCTCTAACGTTCATTCTTTCCTTAATTGTTCTTGCAATTCTAGAAAGACCTACACCGAACTGTCCTGCTAATTGCTCACCAACAGTTTTAATTCTTCTGTTTGATAAGTGGTCAATATCATCAACCTCCGCTTTAGAGTTTACCAATTCGATCAAGTGTCTTACAATCGCAATGATATCTTCTTTTGTAAGAACCTCAGTAGTTGTAGGAATGTTTAGACCTAACTTTTTGTTTAGTCTGTAACGTCCTACTTCACCAAGTGAATATCTTTGCTCAGAGAAGAATAATTTTTCGATAATTCCTCTTGCAGTTTCCTCATCGGGTGGATCTGCATTTCTTAACTGACGGTAAATATATTCTACCGCTTCTTTTTCAGAGTTGGTAGGGTCTTTTTGTAAAGTATTCTGGATGATAGAGAATTCGTTTGAATTTTCTTTGTGAATCAAGATAGATTTCACACCAGCATCCAAAATAAGATCTAAATGTTCTTTTTCAAGAATAGTTTCTCTGTCTAAGATGATTTCGTTTCTTTCGATAGAAACTACTTCACCAGTATCTTCGTCTACGAAATCTTCGAACCAAGTGTTCAATACTCTCGCAGCCAAAGTTCTACCTTCTACTTTTTTAAGCGCAGCTTTAGAAACTTTCACTTCTTCTGCAAGGTCAAAGATCTGAAGAATGTCTTTATCAGATTCGAAACCGATTGCTCTTAATAACGTTGTTAAAGGTAATTTTTTCTTACGGTCGATATACGCGTACATTACGCTGTTGATATCGGTCGTAAATTCCATCCAAGATCCTTTGAAAGGAATAATTCTTGAATAGTACAATTTTGTTCCGTTTGCGTGATAAGTCTGTCCGAAGAATACACCAGGTGAACGGTGAAGCTGCGTAACGATAACTCTTTCTGCTCCGTTGATAATGAAAGAACCACTGTCTGTCATATAAGGAACCGGACCTAAATACACATCTTGTACAACCGTCTGAAAATCTTCATGTTCAGGGTCTGTACAGTATAATTTAAGTCTAGCTTTTAGAGGAACTGAATACGTTAAACCTCTTTCCACACATTCATTGATTGAATAACGTGGAGAATCTACCAAATAATCTAAGAATTCCAATACAAATTGGTTTCTAGAATCGGTAATTGGAAAGTTTTCTTGGAAGGTTTTGTGCAAACCTTCTTTCTTTCTGTCCTCAGGAAGTGTGTCTAGCTGGAAAAAATCTTTAAATGACTCTAGCTGGATATCTAAGAAATCCGGAGTAATGATTTTTCCTTTAGCCGAAGAGAAATTAATTCTCTCAACTCCCCTAGTTGTTGATGTTGTTTTACTCATAAAACTTTTAAGAAAGGGTTAAAAAATATTTTGTTTTTATTCAAAAATATCAGAAAAAGAAAGGTAAAAGGCAAAAGTAACAAGGAAGAAGTGTTTTTGGCGCTCACGAAAGACCTTGGCTCATACTACTTTATAATCGTCTCTTTCTAACTGCAACACTGGTATATCTTTTCACAGTGTAATGCAAAATATTTTTATTTTTTTATCTAATGGCAAAAAAAGCGTAAACAGTAGAAATACAGAAGACCCTTCCAAATTAATGAAAGAGCTGATTTTCAATATTTTACCGTATTATGTTTAATTTTTAGCGCCAAAAGAGACTGCAAATATACGGATTATTAATTTCATATACAACAAAAAAGAACTCATAATGAGTTGGTTATCTAACCTGAAAATTTATCCATTTCAAAACCGATGAATGTTTTATGCAAAATATTGCAAATACCGTTTACGATAATTTTTTCAATGCGGAAAATCTTAGGAAATTATTTGAAAATAAAATATTACGGAATTAGCTCGATATAACGCATAAAAAAAGCAACTACAAAATGTAGTTGCTTCTTATATTTTTAAAGTAAATGATTACTTCAATTCTACTTCAGCACCAGCTTCTTCTAATTGCTTCTTAAGAGCTTCAGCTTCGTCTTTAGAGATACCTTCTTTAATAGCAGAAGGAGCTCCGTCTACGATATCTTTAGCTTCTTTAAGACCAGCACCAGTTAAATCTTTTACCAATTTAACGATAGCTAATTTAGAAGCACCTGCAGACTTAAGAATTACGTCGAATTCAGTCTTTTCTTCAGCAGCTTCACCTGCACCAGGACCAGCCATAACAACTGCAGCAGCAGCTGGTTCGATTCCGTACTCATCCTTAAGGATAGTAGCTAATTCATTTACGTCTTTTACTGTTAAGTTTACTAGCGTTTCAGCTAAATTTTTTAAATCTGACATTGTTGTAATGTTTTTGTTGATTATTGATTGATTTTTTTGAGAGTCTAATTATTCTGCAGCTGGAGCTTCTCCTTCTGCAGCAGCTTCTGGAGTTTCAGTAGCTGGAGTTTCTTCTACAGCAGGTGCAGCTTCTTCAGCAGTAGCTTCTGCAGTTTCAGATTTGTTTTGAAGAGCAGAAACAACTCTTTGAATTGGAGACTGAAGTAATCCGATGATTTCACCGATCATTTCTTCTCTAGACTTAATGCTTACTAGAGCATCAAGGTTGTTGTCACCAACATAGAAAGTTTCTTGAACGAAAGCTGATTTTAAAGCCGGCTTCTCTTCTTTTTTTCTAAAGTCTTTGATTAATTTTGCAGGAGCGTTAGCCGTTTCAGCAATCATTAATGCAGAGTTACCTTTGAAAGTCTGGAACATTTCAGAGAAATCTACTCCGTCAATTTGTTCCATTGCTTTTTGCAAAAGTGTATTTTTTACCACTTTTACTTTGATATTTTGCTTGAAAGCCTGTCTTCTGAAGTCAGAAGATTTTGCAGCGTTCAAACCGTCTAGATCTGCTACATAAACTACTTTTGCATCCTGAAGCAAGTCTTTGATCTCTTGTATCGCTACAACTTTTTGGTCTTTTGTCATTGTCTTAAGGATTATAATTAGTTAACAGATTTAGTATCGATTGCAATACCAGGACTCATTGTAGAAGACAAATAAATGCTTTTTACATAAACTCCTTTTGCAGCAGTTGGCTTCATTTTGATCAAAGTAGAGATCAATTCCTGAGCATTTTCCTTGATTTTGGCAGCATCGAAAGATACTTTACCAATACCAGCGTGGATAATTCCGTATTTGTCTACTTTAAAGTCAATTTTACCAGCTTTTACTTCAGTTACTGCTTTACCAATTTCCATAGTTACAGTACCTGATTTTGGGTTAGGCATCAAACCTCTTGGTCCTAATACTCTACCCAATGGTCCTAATTTACCCATAACAGCCGGCATCGTAACGATAACGTCAACATCTGTCCAACCTTCTTTTATTTTCTGTAAATATTCGTCAAGACCTACATAGTCAGCACCAGCTTCTTTAGCTTCAGCTTCTTTATCTGGAGTTACTAAAGCCAAAACTTTAACATCTTTACCAGTACCGTGAGGAAGAGATACAACACCTCTTACCATTTGGTTTGCTTTTCTTGGATCTACACCCAATCTTACAGCGATATCTACAGAAGCATCAAACTTTGCAGTGTTCACCTCTTTTACAAGAGCAGAACCTTCTTCAAGGTTATAGATTCTTCCTTTTTCTACTTTGCTTAAAGCTTCCTTTTGCTTTTTAGTCAATTTTGCCATTTCTCTAAGTATTAAGCGTTAAAAGTTGGTTTAGTTCCTGTTACTCTTAATCCCATAGATCTAGCAGTACCTGCAACCATAGAAACTGCAGAATCCATTGTAAAGCAGTTAAGATCTGTCATCTTATCTTCAGCGATCTTTTGAACCTGAGCCCAAGATACAGCACCTACTTTGTTTCTGTTTGGTTCTCCAGAACCACCTTTGATTTTAGCCGCATCCATTAACTGGATTGCTGCAGGAGGAGTTTTGATTACGAATTCAAAAGATTTGTCTTCGTACACTGTAATTACTACAGGTAAAACTTGTCCTGGCTTATCTTGGGTTCTTCCGTTAAACTGCTTACAAAACTCCATGATGTTCACACCTGCAGAACCCAAAGCTGGACCTACTGGTGGAGAAGGGTTAGCAGCGCCACCTTTCACCTGAAGTTTTACCATTTTAAAGACTTTTTTAGCCATTTTTTATTTTTTAAATTTGAATAATTAATGAGTTTGGAAGCATTCATTATTCAGTAGGTTACCGCACTCACATAAAGTAAACCTACTTTTCGGACTGCAAAATTATGAAATATTTTTGAATTAGCAAATACTTAACTCATTAAAATTCAGAAATTAAATAAAATTTATTTAAGAGTTTTGTACATTCAGAAAAAGGTATTTTACATTCATGAAAATTAAACCTCTCCAGTAAAGCCTTTATATTAAAGATTAAATTGATGATTTATTGATACAAGTCACCCTATTTATCTTAACTAAATAAAATATTTAAACAAAAAAATACCGTCCAGAATCTGAACGGTATTTATATTATATCAAAGTATTACTTATACTTTTTCTACTTGCATGTAGCTCAACTCCATTGGAGTTTTTCTTCCGAAGATCAAAACTGAAACTTCTACTTTCTTCTTGTCTTCAAGAATTTTTTCTACTGTACCGTTGAATCCGTTGAAAGGACCATCGATTACTTTTACATTCTCTCCAACAATGAATGGGATTTCTGCATCGGTAGCAAATTCTGAAAGCTCATCCATTCTACCTAGCATTCTGTTAACCTCAGATTTTCTCATTGGTACAGGATCACCACCTTTGGTTAAACTTAAGAAAGAAATTACACCCGGAATGTTTTTTATAACGTGAGGAATCTCCCCCATCAGATCTGCTTCTACCATCAGGTAACCTGGATAGTAAGGTCTTTCTTTAGGAACTTTTTTTCCGTTTCTAAGCTGAATCACCTTTTCCATAGGAATAACTACCTGAGTAACATATTGCTCAAACCCTAAACGTTTGATTTCTGTCTCAATATAGTTTTTCACTTTATTTTCCTGTCCGCTGATTGCTTTCAGCACATACCATTTCAATTCGCTCATTATGGAAAATAGTTTTTTATTAGTTGAAGCTGTTAATTAGTATTCCTAAGATGTTGCTGATTGATTTTGAAAACAACTCATCAACACCAAAAGTAAATAATGCTAAAATGACAGTAGCAACAGTAACTACAATTGTAGAAGACTGTAAGTCTGACCATTTTGGCCATTCAACTTTATGTCTGAATTCGTTATAAGAACCTTTTAAAAAATTGACAAATGAACTCATAATTTATATTTGCACGGGCACAAGGATTCGAACCCTGATCAACGGTGTTGGAGACCGGTATCCTACCATTGGACGATGCCCGTAGATAAAAAGCTTCCGAGAGTTTCCTTTCGGAAGCTTTATTTATTTTAAGATGATTAGTCTAAGATTTCAGTAACCTGACCTGAACCAACTGTTCTACCTCCTTCTCTGATCGCAAATCTAAGACCTACGTTAAGAGCGATTGGCTGTAACAATTCTACAGTGATCTCTAAGTTATCACCAGGCATTACCATTTCTACTCCTTCTGGTAAGAAGATCTCACCTGTAACGTCAGTAGTTCTTACGTAGAACTGAGGACGGTACTTGTTGTGGAATGGAGTATGACGTCCACCTTCTTCCTTAGAAAGGATATAAACAGATGCTTTGAATTTTTTGTGTGGCTTAACAGAATCTTTCTTAGCGATTACCATACCTCTCTTGATGTCAGTTTTTTCAATACCTCTCAACAATAGACCTACGTTATCTCCAGCTTCACCTCTGTCAAGGATTTTTCTGAACATCTCAACTCCTGTAATAGTAGAAGTTAATTTTTCTTCACCCATACCGATGATATCTACAGGATCTCCTGTGTTGATAATACCAGCTTCGATTCTACCAGTTGCTACAGTACCTCTACCTGTAATAGAGAATACGTCTTCGATTGGCATCAAGAATGGCTTATCAGTATCTCTTGGTGGTTGCTCGATCCAGTTATCAACTGCATCCATCAATTCTTCAACAGATTTGAACCATTTGTCTTCGCTATCAGGAGTAGCAGCAGTAGCAGCAGTAAGAGCTCCTAATGCAGAACCTTGAATTACTGGAGAGTTATCTCCGTCGAAATCATAAGTAGACAATAAGTCTCTAAGTTCCATTTCAACTAGCTCTAATAATTCAGCATCGTCTACCATGTCAACTTTGTTCATGAAAACAACAATTCTAGGTACGTTTACCTGACGACAAAGCAAGATGTGCTCTCTAGTCTGAGGCATAGGACCGTCAGTTGCAGCACATACTACGATAGCTCCATCCATCTGAGCAGCACCCGTTACCATGTTCTTCACATAATCCGCGTGACCTGGACAGTCAACGTGAGCATAGTGTCTTTTTTCAGTTTCGTACTCGATGTGAGCAGTATTGATAGTAATCCCTCTTTCTTTTTCTTCTGGAGCAGAGTCAATAGCAGAGAAATCTTTTTTCTCAGCAAGACCTTTGCTCGCTAATACAGCTGAAATAGCTGCAGTAAGTGTAGTTTTACCATGGTCAACGTGACCAATAGTACCAATGTTCAAGTGTGGTTTGTTACGATTAAACGTTTCCTTTGCCATGATTTAAATTATTTATTTTATTGTTTTATTCAAATTTTCGGTGTGCAAATATAATGAATTTTTATATACCAAAATCTTTTTATCAAAAAAAGTTTAATACTAAACCCAGAAAGTCACAAACCAGACTGCTTTTTCTAAACAGAATGCAAATTTAAGCAAAAAAAATCAATTAAAAAAAGTGTTTGTAAAAATCCGTGGATAATTTTCTTCCGTATATACCATCAGAAATCCTTTAAAATAAATTATTATGAAAAAACTATTCTACTTTTGTATGGCTACATTTGCTTTTGTCACGGTAATCTCTTGTGACGATGACGAAAATATGCTGACGATGCCTGAAGAGCCTGTTACTGCTTTACCCAATGCAATGGTGTATGGGTTAACAGAAAATAATCAGTTGGTATCTTTTAATACCAACAATTCCTCAACCTTTGCTTCTACAAAATCTATCATGGGAATTCCGTCGGGAGAAAAATTAATGAGTATTGATTTCAGACCCGCCACCGGTGAATTGTATGCTGTATCCAATGCAAGCAAGTTTTATATTATCAATACTTCTACCGCCTCTAGCAGAGCTGTAAGTACAACATCTTTTTTACCTGTCATTTCAGGAACTGTGGCCTCTATTGATTTTAATCCAACTGTAGACAGAATCAGATTGGTGACCAATACGGGACAAAATCTACGTTTACATCCTGAAACAGGCGCTATCGCAGCTGTTGATACCAATATTGCAACCACTTCATCTATTATGGGCGTTGCATATACCAACAGCGTTTCGGGAGTTGCTTCTACCATTTTATATGATCTTGATGCTACCTCAGGAAAACTTTTTAAGCAAGACCCTCCAAATAATGGTACTTTAGTAGAAGTAGGAAGCTTAGGAATTACTTTTACAGGACAAGCTGCATTCGACATCAATCATGATAACACTTTGGCAGTAATGGCGGCTACAACAGGTACCCAAAACAGTCTATATACTGTAAATTTAACCAATGGAAAAGCGACAAGCCTTGGAAATCTTTCACAAAAAGTAATCGATTTGGCAATTCCTACAAATCCTGTTGCATATGCCGTTGATAATTCTAATGCATTGCAAATTTTTAATCCTAATAATCCGCAACCTGTAACGAAAGCAATTACCGGGCTTCAATCTGGAGAAAATATCTTGGGTATTGATTTTAGACCTTTAAATGGGCAGCTTTATGCATTAGGAAGCTCAAGCAGAATTTATACTATTAATTTAGGAAATGGTGCGGCAACCGTTGTTGGAACACAGTTACCTACTCTACTGTCAGGGACAGAATTCGGTTTTGATTTTAATCCTACTGTTGATAAAATAAGAGTCGTAAGCAATACCGGACAGAATTTAAGACTGGATCCTGTTACCGGAGGAATTACTGCTACAGACGGCATAATTAATCCAGGAACGCCTACTTTGGGTGCCGCAGCTTATACAAACAATTTTGCCGGCGCCACTACAACTTCACTTTTTGTGATTGACCACACAACTGACAAATTATATTTACAAAATCCTCCTAACAATGGAACTTTGATTGAGCAGGGATCTTTAGGCATCAATATCGACGGTGCAAATGGTTTCGATATAGGCAGTACTAGCCAAAAAGCTTATTTGATAGCTACTACAGCCGGAACCACAAAGATTTACACGGTGAATACAACAAACGGTTCTACTACTTCTGTAGCCAATTACCCGAATGCTGTAAGAGGCTTTACAATTGGTTTAGGATTCTAAAGAAAAAATCTGACATAGTTTAATATTTATAAAAGAAGCGCTGAAAAATTAATTTTTCAGCGCTTCTAACTATATAATGTAAATGAAAGAATAATTTCTTAAATAATTTCTTCTGTTTTCTTTGTTCGGTTAAAAATCCAGAAGATAATTGGGAAAATTAACAGAGTTAAAATGGTTGCCGTAATCAAACCTCCGATAATGACAATTGCTAAAGGTTTTTGAGATTCAGAACCAATTCCGGTTGACAAAGCTGCAGGTAACAATCCGATCGATGCCATTAAAGCAGTCATAATGACGGGTCTTGTTCTGGATTTTACTCCATTAAAAACAGCTTCGTCCAATTTGAGGCCATCTTTGATATTTTGATGGAACTCTGTAATTAAAATCACTCCATTCTGAATACAAATTCCCAGTAAAGCAATCATCCCAACTCCGGCAGAAATTCCGAAATTCATTTTGGTTAAATGCAATGCGATAATTCCTCCAATCAAAGCGAAAGGTACATTCGCCAAAACCAAAAGTGAATCTTTCATGTTTCCAAAAAGAATAAATAGCAGAAAAAATATTCCTAAAATACTGATGGGTACTACTTCTGTTAAACGTGCTGTTGCTCGCTGTTGATTTTCAAACTGACCGGTCCACCCTACTTTATAGCCTTCCGGAAAATTAATTTTTGCCACTTCTTTCTGTGCATCAGCAATGGTTCCTCCCAAATCTCGGTCACGAATCGAGAATTTAATTCCAATATACCGTTTGATATCATCACGATAAATAAATGCTGCTCCATTATTTTTTTCAATATTCCCGACTTCCTTCAGTGGAATCATCGTTCCTTCCTGCGTAGGAATCATCAGTGAAGCAATATCATTTTCATCTTTTCTATATTCGTGAGAATATCTCAAACGAATCGGGAATTTTCTTTCGCCATCATACATTTCTGAAGCTGTTTTTCCACCAAAAGCCATTTCCAGAACAGTTTGCGCATCTTCCGGCATTACACCATACGCTGCCATTTTATTTCTGTCCCAAACCACATTTACTTCCGGCTGACCGATATTTTTAATAATTCCGGCATCACGTACTCCATCCACATCTTTTATTGATTTTAAAACTTTATCCGCCAGTTCATCCAATGTCTGAAGATTGTCACCATAAATTTTAATTCCGTTTTCAGCTTTAAAACCGGCAACCGCTTCAGCAACGTTATCAGAAATCGGCTGAGAATAATTAAATGTTATTCCTTGATAATTGCTGAGTTTTTTGTCAATTTCTTCCGTAAGTTGTTCATAGCTGATTTTTCTTTTCCACTCATCTTTAGGTTTAAGATTTACGGCAAACTGTACAAATCCGAATCCGTTCGGGTCTGTTCCGTCGTTGCTTCGTCCGGTTTGCGCCAAAACATCGGTCACCTCAGGAACGCTCATAATATCTTTCTTCAAAATATCGGCGGTCTTCAAAGATTCTTTTAAAGATGAGCTCATCGGCATTTCTGCAGTAATCCAAAGTGAACCTTCATTTAATTGAGGTAAAAATTCTGTTCCCAAAAATTTCCCTGAAAATAAGGTTACTGCTACAAATGAAATAGAAATAATTAAGCTTAATTTTTTATTCTTAAATGTAAATTTGAAACCATTCAACACAATTCTGTCCCAGAAATTTACAAACGGATTATTCTTCTCTCTTACATTTTTATTTAAAAGTAAATGCGTTAAAACAGGAACCAAAGTCAAAGTAAAAATCAAAGCTCCCAACAATGCAAAACCAAGGGTAAATGCTAAAGGTGAAAACATTTTACCTTCCACTTTCTGGAATGAGAAAATCGGAATTAATGAGGTGATAATAATTAATTTTGAAAAGAAAATAGCTTTTCCTAAACCGGTTCCGGTTTGTTTGATCCAACCTGCTTTTGCCAGTTTATTGAATCTTTCAGGACCGTATTTTTTGGCTTTATGATCGAGCATTACGAAAATCCCTTCAACCATGACGACGGCACCGTCAATGATAATTCCGAAATCTACCGCTCCCAATGACAGTAAATTGGCGTTCATTCCTGCTATTTTTAAACATAAAAATGCAAAAAGCAAAGACAGAGGAATAATGATAGAAACAATTAAAGTCGTTCGCCAATCTGCCATAAAGATTAAGACAATTACCGTAACAAGGATGATTCCCTCCATCAAATTGTGCATCACGGTTTCTGTGGTAAAATCCATCAGATTGTCACGGTCATAGAATGTGACCATTTTTACATCTTTCGGAAGAATCTTTTCGTTAAGCTCTTTAATTTTAGCTTTTACGCCTACCAAAACTTCACGGGGATTTTCACCTTTTCGCATCACGACAATTCCTTCTACGGTATCGTCCTGATTGTTTAATCCAGCCTGCCCTACTCTCGGTCGCGAACTTTCATGAACCTCAGCAACATATTTTACCAAAATAGGGTTTCCGCTGTCATTATGAATGGTAATATTGCCAATATCATCTATCGACTGTACCAAACCAATTCCTCGTACCACATAAGCCTGTCCGTTTTTTTCGATTACATCACCACCAACATTTAGATTGCTTTTTGTCACTGCTTCATAAACCTGCAGCGGTGTTAAATTATATTTGTCTAAAGCTCTCGGATCGATACTCAACTCAAAAACTTTATCCTGACCTCCAAAAACATTAATGTCTGCAACTCCCGGAACACCACGAAGCGCTCTGTCGATGACCCAGTTCTGTAAAGTGAGAAGCTCACGGGAATCTTTTTTCTTGCTTTCTAAAGTATACCTGAAAATTTCTCCCGTCGGTCCGTAAGGAGGCTGTACTTCGGGATCAATCCCTTCCGGAAGGCTTACATTTCGAAGCTGATTGTTGACCATATTTCGGGCAAACATATCGTCAACTCCATCATCAAAGAGAATTTTAACAATGGAAAGACCAAACATTGTGGTACTTCGCACACTTGTTTTTTTCTGAACCGGACTCATCGCCAACTCAATCGGTGTGGTGACAAAACGTTCCACTTCTTCAGCGCTTCTGCCATCCCATTGTGTAATGATTACAATCTGGGTATTGGTAACATCGGGGAAAGCTTCAATCGGCATGTTTTTGAAACTTATAAATCCTGCAACCGCCAAAATCGCAACCCAAATAAAGGTAAAAGCCTTGTTTTTAAGTGAAAACGATATTATATTTTTTATGAATTTATTCATGTGAATAGATGTTAGATATTAGGTTTTTAGTTTTCAGGCTAATCTCTAATGTTTAATTGTATCTAAATGATTTAAAAACCATTAAGAAAATGAATGGTAAAGCTGAATTAAAGAACATCAAAAAGATGACTTAGCTTTGGTTAAATAATAGGTTAATTTTAATCGCTTATGTATTCAAAATATCTTAATGGTTTGGTAAATTAATTTTTTAGAGAGCGATAGATTAACAGCTGATTATTGGTAATTACGTTCTCACCTTCCGAAAGACCTTCTGAAATATAAGTGACCTCACCAAGCTGTTTTAAAACCTGAATTTCTTTAATCTTTACATCAGTTCTTGATTTGAAAACCACAACATAACTTCTGTCATCATCAAAAATCACGGCTTTTGAAGGAATAGAAAGAGCAGTTTTATTTTCAGATTTTGAAACTTTAATCGTTGCTTTACTATCCGGAATCAACAATCCGTTGGCGTTATCGAGAACAACTCTTGCCTGCATTGCATTGGTTTCAGGATCGATAATTTTGAATATTTTATCAATTTTCCCGTCAAAAACTTTATCAGGATAAGAAAGTGTGGAAACCTGAGCAGGCATTCCAAGACTTATTTTGTCGATATCCGCTTCATTGATATTCATAATGGCCCAAACATTTGTGGTATTGGCAACATCAAAAATATTTTCACTCCTGTCACTTCTCAGCTGCATATCTTTATTGATGTCTTTATGAACAATATAACCGCTGATTGGTGCCAAAACACTGTAAATATTTCCGTTCTTCACATTGTAAACCGTACTTACTGCAGATGATCTCTGCATTTGGTCTTCTGCTTTCTGAAGCTGGCTTTTTGCTTCAAGTACATCTCTTTCTGTATTCAGCTTTCCTTCATACATTTCTCTTGCAACACGAAGATTGTTTTTAGCAACCTGCAAATCTGTTCTTGAATCGCTCACATCTTTTTGTACTTCTGCCAGTTCGGTACTTCTTATGGTTGCCAAAACCTGTCCTTTTCTTACATAATCTCCCAGTTCCACATTCACACTCATCACGTTTCCTCCGACTAAAGGGAAAACATCGATATATGAATTGGCATCTGCAGCAATTTTACCGTAAAAGCTGTAAGAATCTTCTACATTTTTATTCTCAACTTTTGCAGTGGAAATTGATTCGAGCATTGTATTACTCAGTTCAAAACCTTTTGGCTCGGGAGTTTTTGCAATTTCAGGCTTTGAACATGACCATAAAAGAAAAGCTGAAAACAAGGGTATAATTATTTTTTTCATTGTATTGTTAATAGAAGATTTTGGTTTGTACTAATTGATTAAGCTGAATGGCAGATTCCATCAAATCATTTTTCATATCATAAATCTGCAGTGCGGTTTGGCGATAACTTTCCATGAAATCTGTAAACTCAATCAGACTGATATTTCCGTTTCTGAAATTTTTAAGCATTCCGTCATAAACAAGATCAAGATTACTTAAGTCTGTTGCTTTTATTTCAGCTAACTGATCATATTGGGTTTTCCAGATTTGAAATGCAGATTGTACTTTCGTTTCTAAATTGAGTTTTTGGAATTCTGCGTTTTTCTGATTCTGCTTGATGGCGTAATTGGCCTTTTCTACATTTCCTTTATTGCTTTTCCATAATGGAATCGGAATTCCGACCTTCAGATTAATTTCATTATTAAAAGTACCGGACGCCTGATCATATTCTGCCCCGACATTCAAATCGGGAACATTCAACGATTTTTGCCATTGTGCATATAATTTAGAATTATCAACCAGTTTTAGAATAAATAAATAATCTGCATTGTTTTCGAGTGCTTTTCTTTTCAATTCATCATTATCGCCGAAAGGCTGTGCCGTTAAAACCAGTTTGGCTTCTTCTTCTGAAATCTCAGGCTCGATATTTTCTGTAATTCCGGTAAGCACTTTAAGATTCTGCTCAAACTCCAAAAGATTTTTATTGATATTTACTTTATCATTATTCAGCTGAATAACGATACTTTGAAGCCTTACTTCGTCTTTCAGGGAAACATTGCCTTTTGCAGACTGTACTTTGTATGCCTTCAAAAGATCGTTCATATATCCTAATTGCTTATTGGTATTTTCAAGTTTGAGTTTTTCGTAGTAAAGATTGTAATAATTGGTATGAAGCTGCGTTCTCAACTCTACCAAAAGTTGTGAAAACTGTAATTGCGCTAGCTCTTTATTAGATTTTGCAAAAGCTATTTCATTTTTCTTTTTGCCACCCATATAAATGAGTTGGGTAACTTCGAAACCTTTAGCTCTTCCTGCGTCTAAAAATCTACGGTCTTGGGGATTATATCCGTTGATATAACCACTCATCTGCGGAAGCTCCCATATTTTCGCCTGCAAAATATCTGCATCTGCCATGTTGATGCTGTATTGCTCGGCAAGAAGCTGAAGGTTGTTTTGCTGAAAGGCATTTTCGCACTCCAAAAGCGACATTTGCTGCTGCGCTGATATCACCGAAGAAATAACCACGAACAGTCCTGCAATTTTGTTCATTCTCTCAATTTTGATGACAAAAGTGCGGCTGCTCGATTAAAACGAACTTAAAGGAGGCTTAAAATAAAATTAAATTTGGTTTTGGGAAGGATTTGAAATATTTTTTCTAACCATTTATTTGAAATATTAAGGGATTTAAAAAGTTAAGTTTCATTAAGAAAAATCTAATCGATTTTAATTGCTTGAAGTGAACTCAACTTAAGGTTCTCAAATCTTTAATAAATCTTGATGGATAATTTGTCCCGCAGATGACACAGATTTCACAGATCTATTTTTATTATTGAATAATATGAGATAGCCGAAAAAATTACTCTCGCAGATTGAGCCAATTAAGCAGATTATTTTCATCTTTATCAATCTGTGAAATTTACATTAAAAAGCTTTAAACATCGAAATTTTACTTTTTAAAAATCACACTAAACTTGTTCATGTTTTCAGAAGGAGAATTGTATTGAATATTTGCATTATGGTATTCTAAAATTCTTTTTACAATTCGAAGTCCAAGACCTGAGCCGGAAATATTCTGAGAATTGTTTCCTCGCATAAAAGCTTCAAAAAGTTTTGGCTGCTCTTCTTCTGAAATGGTATTACCTTCCGAAAATACGTCTACTGAAAGATGAGTTTCATTTTCGGTAATTAAAATTTTCACATCAGCATTATCAGAATAGACTGCAGCGTTTTTCAATAAATTAATAAAGACAATATCTAAAAGTGACTGAACTCCGCTGATCGTTAAAAAAGCATTTTCCTGTGTTTCTTCAGAAATGAGAAAATCCATTTTAAGATTAGGATAACTTTTTTGTACACGGTCAAATGATTCAAAAATCACTTCATCTATTCTTACTTCTTCATAAATGGTCTGAATATTTTCTTTATCAAATTTTGTGAGAAGTAAAAGTGAATTTGTAAGATCAGACAATTGATATACATCTTTCAACATCTGTTTCAGAGCGGAAAAAGTTTCAGGAGAATGCTGCTCGAGTTTAATTAAATTTTCCAGCTGAAAAGCCATTCTTGTAATCGGCGTCCTGATTTCGTGGGATGCACTTGCCGTAAAATCTTTTTGCGACTGAAAAACATCATTTAATCTTACAATCATTGTATTAAAAGACTGCGCCAAAATGCTGATCTCGTCATTTGACTGCTCCACCGGGATTTGTGTTGTAAGTTTATGAGCCGTAACCTCAGAAATTTCTTTGTTCAAATCTTCCAAAGGCTGAAGAAATTTTCCCATAAAATAATAACTGAAAAAACCGATCAGCAAAGTGCAGGTAATAAAAGCGGTAATTAAAAGGTATTTCAAATACTCAAGCTTCGATTTTCCGTTGGTATCGTAGGCGCTCGTGAGAATGTAATAATTTTCTCCGTTGATATTTTTTAAAGCAGCATACACTTCCGGAACCGTTTCTTCGTTGTAAATGTCTTTTTTCTTGTCGAGCTCGGTAAGAAGTTCTTTATTCCAGGTAACTTTTTGATCTTTAATCGTGCTGTAAATAAGTTCTTTGTTACCATTAAAAATCAAGATCGTTTCATTGAGAAGGAAATTATCTGAGTTTTCATTAAAAAAGATAGGCGCTTCATTCTCAAAATTTTTAGATTTTGAAATAAAATTGGTGGTAAATCCTAATCGCCTTACAAATCGGTCTTTAAATTCTTCCCTACGGAAATCATTGAACGAAATATAAATAATGATCAAAACAACCCCAAAAAGTAGGGAAAACGAAACACTTAAGGTAAGCGCAATCTTTCTTTTTAAAGACATTTAAATAGTTATTGGTGGTTGGTTGTCAGTTGTTGGTCTGCTTATAATGGATTTAGATAATATCCAAAACCAGATCTGGTGTGAATAAGCTTTACTTTATATTCTTTATCGATTTTTTTTCTTAGAAAATTGATGTACACTTCTACCGTATTGGTATTCGTATTAAAATTATGTTCCCAGACATTTTCGGTGATCTGTTGTTTAGAAACGGTTCTACCCTGCGCTTCTGCAAGGTAAACGAGAAGCTGAAATTCTTTTAAGGTCAAAGCGATTTCGTTTCCTGCACGGAAAACTTTTTGTTCGGTTTTATTGATAATTAAATCATCAATCCTTATAATATCTAGATCTATATTGTCAACCGGAGACTTCCTTCTTAAAAGAGAATTCATTCGAAGTAATAATTCTTCAAACTGAAAAGGCTTAACTAAATAATCATCTGCCAATCTCGTAAAAGCATCCTTCTTATCGGAAATATCTCCATACGCCGAAATAATAATGATAGGCGTATTTTTATCGAAAGAGCGAATGGTTTGGCAAACATCCAGCCCATTAACTTTTGGAACATTAATATCTAAAAGATAAAAATCGTAGCTGCTGCTCTTTATTTGACGGAGAAAAGTTTCGCCATCGTAAATTCTATCACAGGTAAAATGATTTGATTCTAAAAACTTACTCAATTCTGCCGATAGAATAAGGTCGTCTTCCAATAAGAGAATATTCATCAATAATATATTTATAACGAATTTAATGAAAATTTCAAGACGATTTGTTGGAATTGATTTGATGGAACCTTTAAGTCTAATGCTCAGATTTCGTAAAGACTTCTTTCTAAAGTCTTTTAAACCTTATATTATGATTGATTAAAATAATATTAAACTTTAATTTTGAAAGTGATGTTTATTTAAAATGACATTAAGAAAGTTTACGCCATAAAAAAATCCCGAAGAAATCGGGATTAAAAGTGAGCCAACTACGGGACTTGAACCCGTGACCTCTTCCTTACCAAGGAAGCACTCTACCGCTGAGCTAAGTCGGCCTAAACAAAAAAATCACACTATAGAGTATGATTTTTTTTTGAGCGGAAGACGAGGGTCGAACTCGCGACATTCAGCTTGGAAGGCTGACGCTCTACCAACTGAGCTACTTCCGCAATTTTGTTTCCAAAACTATTGGTAAACGCTGTGCAAACTTAAGGAAAACCCTTTAAAAATGCAAGTTTTTTTTAATATAAAATGTGGGGAGAGCAGGATTCGAACCTACGAAGCCGAAGCAACTGAGTTACAGTCAGTCCCATTTAGCCACTCTGGAATCTCCCCAGATATTTTATATTAAATTGAGCCTCCAGAGGGACTCGAACCCACGACCTGCTGATTACAAATCAGCTGCTCTAGCCAACTGAGCTATGGAGGCAATTTAATAAAAACTGAAAGCTTTCAGAGAAACTCTACTCTGTGCTGCATCAGCAGTTAAAAAAAATCACGCCTAATGCGGTGTGAAATTTGAGCGAAAGACGAGGGTCGAACTCGCGACATTCAGCTTGGAAGGCTGACGCTCTACCAACTGAGCTACTTTCGCAATTTTGTTTCCAAAACTATTGGTTAACGGTCTGCAAATCTAGAAAAATTCTTTTAAACCTGCAAGACTTTTTTTTAATATAAAATGTGGGGAGAGCAGGATTCGAACCTACGAAGCCGAAGCAACTGAGTTACAGTCAGTCCCATTTAGCCACTCTGGAATCTCCCCAGATATTTTATATTAAATTGAGCCTCCAGAGGGACTCGAACCCACGACCTGCTGATTACAAATCAGCTGCTCTAGCCAACTGAGCTATGGAGGCAAAATTAAAAAGATTTCAAAAGATCGATGTTCCTTTTTGCGAGTGCAAATATAGAACAGATTTTTTGAAATCTCAAACTTTTTATTAAAGTTTTTTTACTTTTTTTATTAAGCTAATTCTTTTTTCTTGATTAACAGTTTCTTAGCAGTTTCAACACATAGATCTAAACTTTCTTCAAAGCTTGCAGATGTCTTTTTTACAACGATATCGTCACCTGGAACTACCAAAATCAATTCGGTGGTTTTATTTGCTTTATCTGAATTGTTTTCAACTTTTAGGAAGACTTTGCATTCCTGAAGTTTGTCATAAAACGTACCTAGTTTACTTACTTTCTTGTCTACATGTGACTCTAGTGGTTCGTGTGGAGTTAAGCCGATTGCTTGTACTGAAATCTTCATAATTCTTCTTTTTTAATTGCTCTTGGATGAGACTGATTAAACACTTTTTTCAACTGTTCAATATTGGCATTAGTGTACACTTGTGTGCTTGCAAGACTAGAATGACCCAATATTTTTTTAACTTTTGATATCTCTGCCCCATTGTCTAAAACATGCGTCGCGAAGCTGTGTCTTAAAATATGAGGACTTCTTTTTTGCTTAGAAGTAACAAGACTAAGGTACTTATTAACTACTACATAGACAAATTTTTCCGTTAGTTTTTTTCCCTTTTTATTGATAAAAAAATAAGATTTAAATTCCTCTTGTGGTTTCCGTATCTTAAGATAGTCTTTAAGCAACGAACTCAATCTTTCAGAAATGGGAATATATCTTTCTTTATTACCTTTTCCTACGATTTTCAGTTGGTTTTCTTCTAAGTTTACACTTTCAAATATTAAGCCACAAAGTTCAGATTTTCGAATTCCTGTCTGATATAAAATTTCGACAATAGATTTCTCAAGCAAATCTTCGACTTCAGAAAAAATTTCATTTTGCAAAACTCCCATTTCATCCTGCGAGAGTGGAATTTGTTTTTCAGGATAAAATTTCAGTGATGATACCGTTTCGACCGGAGAAACTTTAATTTCACCCAATTTTAGAAGAAATAAATAAAAACTACGAAGCGTGGAAAGCTTCCGGTTAACCGTTCTTTTTGAGATCCCATTTTCACTCAGTTCAACGATAAAATTTCTTATTACTTTTTTATCAGCATTCAGAAGATTCTCAGAAGATTCGGTTTTAAGATAGAAAGAATAAAAATCGTCAAGATCACGACGATAACTTGTAATGGTATGAGGCGAATACCTCTTTTCGAACTGTAAATAATCCAAAAATTTATCTCGCATTGTTGTAAAGTATAAAACGAAAAAATCACTTCTCAAATATAACTATTTAAGAAGTGATTTAGTATGTGTTTAAGAAAATTTCTTAAGCTTGCTCTTCCTTGCTTAATCCTCTTTGCTTATAAGCCGCTTTTAATCTAGCTTGTCTAAGAGTTACAGAAGGCTTGATAAACGCTTGTCTAGATCTTAATTGACGAACTGTACCCGTTTTATCAAATTTTCTTTTATATTTTTTAAGTGCTCTGTCGATAGACTCTCCGTCTTTTACTGGAATTATTAACATATATTACATCTCATTTTGGATTGCAAAACTAAAGGTTTTTTATGAAACTACAAAACTTTAAGGTTAAAAAAATAAAAATACCCATTGTAAATTATTTATTTCATTTAAAAAATAAGGTGTTTTACACATTTATTAATCTTAATAACTAATAAAAAAATGTAATTTCATTAAAAAAAGAGCCTTAATTAACATTATTTATATAAATTTGTAACTAATCCAAATAAAACACAATGATGAATAGCTATTTACTCTATCCTGTCGACTCTTACGGCAATTAAAAAATCACACCAAAATCACTTTAAAAACTCTTTATTTAACAATATTGAGTTATTGATGGCTTAATAAAAAAACACTCTAAATTTTTTAGATATGATAAAAAAAATACTCTTTTCTTTATTATTGGTTTTCCATATTTCAGTTTTTGCTCAGGAAGACTGTATCTCTGCGATTACCGTTTGTGGAAATTCAAACATCAACTATACTCCTTCAGGAATAGGAAATATTAATGAAACACTTGGCGGATGCCTTTCTTTTGAAAATCATTCCGTATGGTACAAATTTACTATTGCGACAAGCGGGACTTTAACTTTCGATCTTGTACCAACCGGACCTGTTGATTATGACTGGGCAATTTACGGGCCTAATGTTACCTGTTCTAACAGGGGTACACCAATAAGATGTAATGCTTCGGGAAATTTCACCAATACCGGGATGAATACGACCAATACCAACACTTCATCAGGAGCCGGAAATACCAATCCTTACTGTAAATACATGGATGTTGTCGCTGGCCAAACCTATTATTTATATATTGACAACTGGTCATCAACTGTATTTACTTTTAATTTAACATGGGGAGGAACAGCAACGTTTGTATCTCCTTTTACTAATGCCACAACTGCACCGAATCCGTTTATTCCACCAGGAACGGCCGGACCAAACGCAAACTCACCAAGAGAAATTGGAATTTGTGGAAATACCGCAACTTTTAACTTTAGTACTCTATCTGCAGGAATTTTAAATGGAAATCCCAATTTCACAGTAAATTATTATAATACCGCAAACAATGCTGCAACAGGAACAAATCCTATAACCACCCCAACCACAGTAAATACAACAACAACTTATTACTACAGTATTAGTTATCAAGATCCTAACAACCCAACAAGTACAGCAAGCTCCTGCAAACAAACCAATGCTGTTGTTTTTAAAGACAAGAGTTTAACCGCTTCAATATCCTCACCCACAGCAAAACTTTGCCCGGGAGGAAGTATTGTTCTAACCTCTAACAATGCTACAGGAAACACATGGTCAACAGGAGAAACTACACCATCCATCACAGTAACAACTCCCGGTACTTACACTTTAACAAGCACAAATGGAATCTGCACTAGTCCACAAGCTTCAATAATTATCACTCAGGATACCGACGCAAATCCGCAGATTACCGGTAATTTAACTTTATGTGAAGCAAGCTCAACTACTCTTACTGCTACATCAACCGGCACAGGAAATACGTATCTATGGTCAACCGGAGCTACAACAACTGCCATCAACGTGACAACTCCAGGAACTTACACCGTAACTGTAAAAACTTTAGCAAATTGCCAATACACGAAATCTGCAACGGTTACACAAGGCATTGTTCCGATAGCTCAAAATGCAACATTAGCAAGTTGTTCCAATACAACCACTGCGGTTTTTAATTTAACTACTGCAGAACCAAATATCAGTACAACTTCAGGAGTAACGTTCGACTATTATTTGAATCAGGCAGATGCTATTGCCGGAAACACAAGCACAATAGCTACCCCGACAACTTTTACTTCAGGAAATGCTACAATTTACGTAAGAGTAAAATCGACAACCTGTGCAAAAGTCATTACACTGCAATTAAATGTTACCCAACTTTCTGCTCCAACAATTACAAGCTCATCTTCCACAATCTGCTTTGGAGGAAGTGTAACATTAACGTCCAGCTCAGCAACAGGAAACACATGGTCAAACGGGGCTACAACACAAACCATCACCGTAACAACTGGCGGAACTTATTCATTAGTTGTTTCTAATGGAATTTGTACAAGCACACCTACTTCAGTCACTTTAACAACGGAAGCCGATCCCAATCTTCAAATTTCTGGGAACCTGATTACTTGCGGATCTCCCTCTAACTTAACCGCAACTTCCAATGGAACAGGAAACACTTATGTATGGTCAACCGGAGCTACAGGAAATATAATTTCAGTTTCTACACCCGGAACATACACTGTAACTGTAACAACTGCAGCAAACTGTCAGTATACAAAATCTGTAACAGTGACTCAAGGAGCAGTTCCGGTTACGCAGAACACATCTTTAAGTTTATGTTCCAACGCAAATACGGGAACATTTAATTTAGTTTCAGCTCAACCAAACATAAGCACCACTCCCGGAGTTACCTTTAGTTATTACCAGAATCAAGCTGATGCTTTAGCAGAAAACGGCAACACGATTACGGTTCCGACAACTTACAACTCGGGAAATACAACTATTTATGTTTTAGTTAAAAGCAGTTCTTGTTCTAGAATTGCAGAATTGCAGTTAATTGTTAATTTAAAACCAATTCCTACAATTACAAGTTCGTCTAATATAATTTGTAATAACAATCCGGTTACCTTAACATCAAATTTTGCAACAGGAAATACCTGGTCAAACGGCGCAACAACACAAACAATAACCATCACTACGCCTGGAACATATACTTTAATTCACAATAATGGAACGTGTACAAGTGAACCTGTTTCAATAAATATTGTTCAGGGAACAGATCCTAATGTTCAAATTTCCGGAACATTAAATTTCTGCGAAGGCACTTCAACAACATTAACGGCTACAGCAAACGGAGCAGGAAACACATTTTTATGGTCAAACGGAACAACCACAGCAACAGCAATAATAAGTACTCCGGGAATCCATACCGTAACAGTGACAACTCCAGACGGTTGTCAATACACAAAATCTGTAACAACAATTATGGATCCTGCAATTTTGGTTAATATTAATACGCCAGGAGAAATAAACTGCATCAATACACAGATCACTTTAAATGCAACACTTTCTACTTTTCAACCCGGAGCTACGTTTTTATGGACAGCAACCGGAGGTGGAAATATTGTTTCAGGAGCAAATACACTAACTCCAATTGTAAATAATGCAGGAACCTATACTTTAACCATTACGAGCGCAACTGTAAATGGATGTACAAAACAGGCTTCTGTAAATGTTATTAAAAACACCACTCCTCCTGTAATAAATGTTTCAGCAATCAAAACAACAATTTGTAAAGGTGAATCTACTACTCTTACCGCAATTGGAGCAAATACTTACACATGGACAGGAATAGCAGGCAACGGCAACACACAAACTGTTTCACCAACCACCACCACAACCTACACCGTAACCGGAATAGGAGCAAATGGATGTGCAGCAGCAAATCCAGCAACAATTACCATTACTGTAGTGCCGGAAATCGTTTCAACATTACACAGTATTGAAATTTGCAAAGGCGACAAAGGAGTTTTGGATGCAGGAGCCGGACCTAGCTACACCTACATCTGGAACACAGGAGCAACAACACAAACAATAAATACAACAACAGCCGGAAATTATACAGTTACCATCAACAATGGAGTTTGTTCAAAAACTTTCACCGCAACCGTAGGACATATTGTAACTCCAGAAATTACAGAAATCACATACAATAACAATCTATTAACAATAATTATTAAAAACACCGGAACTTTACCCGTAGAATACTCGATAGATAATGGCGTCACGTGGCAAAATTCAAATGTATTCAGTGTAATGAAAAACACTCAATATTCTATAAAGGTAAAATACCAAGGCGCAACGTGTGAAACTTCAGCTGAATATTACACGTTCTTTATGGCAAATGTCATTACACCAAATAGTGATGGTAAAAATGATGTTATTGATTTTAGTGAAATTAGCAAATATGGAAATTTTGAAGGAGGTATTTTTGACCGATATGGAAAAACAGTATTCAAAGCATCACCCAAAACACCTGTTTGGGATGGCAAATACATTGGCAGACCTTTACCTACAGGAACATACTGGTACAAATTAAGCTGGGAAGATAGAGTTACCCAAAAACCAGTACAAATATCTGGCTGGATTATGTTAAAAAACAGAGATTAATGTTCGGTTTAGGATAAAATATAATTTGAATATAAGTGTCGGAATTATTTCCGGCACTTTTTTGTTGTTCCTGAATAAGATTTCAAAGACTGATGGGAATTTTATATTTTAAAATATCCCGCAGATTTTGCAGATGGCGCAGATTTTTTTTGATTTATTCTGTAATAATAATTAATATGTGTTAAAATAATCTATACCAAACTTTGTAGATGCTGCCAAATATTTAAATTACATACCAATAACCCTAGCCCCGATTGCAATGAAAATCCCGCAATGGAGCGGCGGAACGAAGTGGAGCCGCGTAATGAGGAATTGCAATGAAAAGCGGGATAAAGCTCCAATTAAAAAGTGTAATTAAAAAAGCTTTCATCAATATTAATGGAATTTAAACAAAAACCGTATCTTTGCATTCACTTTAAACATGGGGTTGACTGGTTTCGACAGCAAGACCAATGGGTAAGTAAGCATGCAGAGAACCGTAGCGCGATCTCTTAAATCCCTTGCTACAAAATTTTAACTGGCAACGAAGAGTTCGCTCTTGCAGCTTAATATCGAAGTATAGTAGATCAAGCGTTTTCCCGAAGATTTCAGTAGGGAAGCAAGATATTCCACAAATGCTCTGTTCTGCGGCGTTTGATTCTGGGATATAGTAATGCGGAAATAAGGTTTTAGACGCTTCGGCTAAAACTCGAAAACCTTAGAAGATAAGCTGGAAGTTGGGCGTCTGCTCTCTGCCTCCAGTCGAAAATTAATAGTAGAATAAGCATGTAGAAATCTTATGTATTGCTTGTTTGGACGAGGGTTCGAATCCCTCCAACTCCACTTAAATACAAAAAAACAGGAACCGTAAAAAGTTCCTGTTTTTTTGTTATTATTTCAAAAATTCAAATCTAAATCTTTAATCCAATCTTTTTCAAGGCTGCTGTTGAAAGAAATACAGTATCAAAAGCCAGAAGAGATTCTATAGTAATGTAATGTTGAAATTTACCTTCAACCTTATTGAAAGACAATTCAATATCGTTATTATAAGCAGCCAGAATTCTAACAACCGAAAAACCGTTGTACGCAACCTTAAAATCATCAAATAGACATTTACTCTCTGCTTTATTATAATATTTATATTCGTCAAGCATCGAAGGAGAACCATTCTCATCCAATATCTTATTATGAGAAAGAGATTTCCAATCAGAATAATTTTTAGGCTCCTTCAAAACAGTACCAAACTGATCTGTTGGCACAAACATTTCCAAGGACAGAGGCATTTTCAGAAATTTAGCATAATTATTCATCACCTTAAGGGTATGAAGATCTGCATATCCTTCATGCGAATAGTATTCTATTACAAAATCTGTCATCGGAAGCAGCATATGAGAAGCAGTTGGCATTGATATTTATTTTTAAAACGCAAATATAAAATATAGAACAAACGCTTTCGAATAAGAAAGCTATTTTAAAATCAATCAAAATAACAATAATTTATTTACAAGTAAATCACCTATAATATAACGTTACTACAAGCGAGATCAGAGATAATTTTAAAACTCTGCAAAAACATAAAAACTATAAAACCCTGATTACGAAAAGACTACCGAAAAATGCAATAAATAATCATTACTCCACCGACAAAAAAGGTTAAAAAAATGTTTTATCGTAAAGAATTTTATATATTTGCACCATCTAACAATAAAAAAAATAATTTACTATGTCAGACATTGCATCAAGAGTAAAAGCTATCATCGCTGATAAGCTTGACGTTGAAGAAACAGAAGTAACTCCTGAGGCTAGCTTCACAAATGATTTAGGAGCAGACTCACTAGATACAGTTGAGTTAATCATGGAATTTGAAAAAGAATTTAACATTCAAATCCCTGATGACCAAGCTGAAAAAATTACTACTGTAGGGCACGCTATCGCTTATATAGAAGAAGTAGTAAATAAATAATATTCTTCAACAAAGGAAATTTACAAAGTTTATGGAATTAAAAAGAGTAGTTGTAACTGGTTTTGGCGCAATAACACCGGTCGGTAATAATGCGAATGAATACTGGGAAAGTCTTTTAAAAGGCGAGAGCGGTGCCGCTCCGATTACTCTTTTTGATGCCACAAACTTTAAGACTAAGTTCGCTTGCGAGGTGAAAAACTTCAATCCATTAGACCATTTCGACAAGAAAGAGGCAAAAAAAATGGATAGAAACACTCAGCTTGGGATGGTTGCTGCAAGAGAAGCAGTAAGCCATTCAAGAATCATGGAAGACAATGTTGACAAAAACAGAGTCGGAGTGATCTGGGGATCAGGAATTGGTGGTTTAGAAACTTTCGAAACCGAGGTTTTGGGTTGGGCAAATACAGACATCCCAAGATTTAATCCTTTCTTTATTCCTAAAATGATTGCGGACATTACACCGGGGCATATCTCTATTGAATATGGTTTTCATGGTCCCAATTACACTACAGTTTCTGCCTGTGCATCATCAGCAAACGCATTGATTGATTCTAAAATGCTAATTCAGCTCGGCAAAGCAGACGTTATCGTTTGTGGCGGATCTGAAGCTGCCGTTACGGCAAGTGGCGTTGGAGGATTTAATGCAATGATGGCACTTTCTACAAGAAATGATGATCCCACAACAGCGTCAAGACCTTTTGATAAAGACCGAGACGGTTTTGTTTTAGGCGAAGGTGCGGGTACTATTATTCTTGAAGAATACGAACACGCTGTGAAGCGTGGTGCAACAATCTATGCAGAATTATTGGGTGGCGGTATGAGTGCAGATGCACATCACATGACGGCGCCTCATCCTGAAGGTTTAGGAGCTTATTTAGTAATGAAAAATTGTCTTGAAGATGCAGGTTTAACTGCTGATGAAGTAGATCACATCAATATGCATGGTACATCTACTCCATTAGGGGATATTGCAGAATCTAGCGCAATTTCAAGATTATTGGGTGAGCATGCTTACGACATTCAGATTAATTCTACAAAATCAATGACGGGTCACCTTCTGGGTGCAGCCGGAGTTATTGAAGCAATTGCTGCTTTAGGAACTATTATTCATGGTATTGTTCCTCCTACAATCAACCATTTTACTGATGATGAGAACATCGACAGCAGATTAAATTTCACATTTAATAACGCTGTTAAAAAAGATGTAAAAGTTGCCATGAGTAATACTTTTGGATTTGGTGGGCACAATGCTTGCGTTCTTTTTAAGAAAATCTAATTATTACTGAATGGAGTTACAGAAATACTTTTCTAAATTCCTTATCAAAAAAAGAAAAAGACAACTTACGGAAAGAGACTATTTCCTGAGCACAGAACTAAATAAAATTTTAGGGATAGAGGTTCAAAATGTCAGCTTTTACCGTGAAGCTTTTTCAATTAAAACATCTTCTAAAAATCAGGAAAGCAACTATGAAAGGCTTGAGTTTTTAGGAGATTCTGTTTTGGGTACAATTGTTTCGTGCCATCTGTTTCAAACTTATCCTAAAGCGAATGAAGGATATATGACACAGATGAAATCTAAAATTGTAAATAGGAAGAATCTTAATAAATTAGGAGAAGATTTAAAGCTTACCGATCTTTTACAAAAAAATAATCATGCTGTCGCTTTAGGAGAAAACATTTCAGGAAATCTCTTTGAAGCGTTAATTGGTGCTGTTTATTTGGACTTCCAATACGAAATTTGCAAAAAAATCGTTTTGGATAGACTTCTTACGCCAACAGAAATCAATAAGCTTGAGAATAAAATTGTAAGCTACAAAGGTCTTTTGCTGGAATGGAGCCAGAAAAAGAAACTGAATATAAAGTACGAAACCTGTGAAGAAATTCAGGTAAACAAATCAGTCGTCTTCCGATGTCATGTATGGCTGGGAAGCGAAAAAATTTCGAATGCCGCAGAAACTTCAAAGAAAAAAGCAGAAGAAAAAGCTGCACAAAGAGCATTTTATATTTTAAATAAAAAAGAAAATATACTTGGAAATCCAAAAACTTTATGATCTTGATGATATAGAATTTGAAGATATTGCCATAGCCTTGGTAAGATTAGTCAAACATATACCAGATCATGAGTTTTTTTTTAAGATCAATCAATACAACGATCTAAAATTTTCGAGAATAAATGATCTTGTTTATCATGGGACTCATTATGATTTTTATTTTCCACGGTTTGAAGGCTATCATAAGTACACCAAGACCTGCTTTACATTTATCTCTAACCGATCTTCAGAAAGTAGTCAAAAAAAACTACAAACTGAACTCTTCGCAGAAGAAGAAAACATTAAATTTTTATTAAATAATCATCCAGATGTAGAATATATTCTGCACAGTTCGGAACAGTTTCCTGATTTTTCCGTAATTTTGCTGGCTGAAAATCTTGCGTTTCCGATTCAAGATTACAATTTGAGTTCTGAAGAAGAACTCTATCAAATAATACAGTATTATGAATAAGTATTTAAAGAAGACAAAAATTATTGCAACACTAGGACCTGCTTCCTCTTCAAAGGAAGTAATGTTGGGATTGATGAGAGCGGGTGTTGACGTTTTTAGAATTAACTTTTCTCACGCCGACTACGATTTAGTTCGTTCCAATATAGAAATTATTAGAGATCTTAATAAAGAATACGGTTATTCCGTAAGTATTTTAGGAGATTTACAAGGTCCGAAATTAAGAGTGGGCGTTGTAAAAGAAGGCTCTTACCTTAATCCGGGAGACATTCTTACGTTTACAAACGAAAAAATTGAAGGAGATTCTACTAAAGTTTATATGACTTATCAGCAGTTTCCTCAGGATGTAAATGTAGGTGAAAGAATCCTTATTGATGACGGAAAACTACTGTTGGAGGTTATTGAAACCAACAAAATAGATACCGTAAAAGCAAAAACAATTCAAGGGGGACCTTTGAGCTCTAAAAAAGGAGTAAACCTTCCCAATACCAACGTTTCTCTTCCAGCTTTGACGGAAAAAGATATTCAGGATGCCAATTTCATGTTGGATATGGAGGTTGACTGGATCGCTTTATCATTCGTACGTCACGCACAGGATATTATTGATTTGAAAGAATTAATAAAAAAACATCCAAACGGAAAATTCAAAACGCCGATCATTGCTAAAATCGAAAAACCGGAAGGTGTAAAAAATATCGATCAGATTCTATTAGAATGTGACGGTTTGATGGTTGCACGTGGAGATCTAGGTGTAGAAGTTCCTATGGAAGAAGTTCCGGCTATTCAGAAAAATCTGGTTGAAAGAGCAAGATTTTATTCAAAACCTGTAATTATCGCAACCCAGATGATGGAAACGATGATCAACAGTTTAACACCTACAAGAGCTGAAGTAAATGACGTTGCCAATTCTGTACTAGACGGAGCTGATGCGGTAATGCTTTCAGGTGAAACTTCTGTTGGTAGATATCCTGTTCAGGTAGTTGAAAACATGGCGAAAATTGTGAAGAATATTGAAATGACAAGTTTCTATCAGAACAAAAACGAGCCTATGGAAAAAGATTACAACTGTATTGACGAACGTTTCATTACAAACAGAGTTTGTCTTGCAGCAGTAAGAATTGCAAAAAGTACCAATGTTGCTGCGATTGTAACGCTTACAAGTTCTGGTTATACAGCATTCCAGTTATCGGCACACAGACCAAACTCTCACATCATTGTTTACAGTGGAAACAAGAGAGTCATTACAATGCTTAATTTACTTTGGGGAGTTCGTGCATATTATTATGATATGAATAAGCCGACTGATGAAACGATTATTCAGGTAAATATGTTGACGCACAATCACGGTTATATAGAAACCGGAGATTTCGTAATCAATATCAATGCAACGCCGTCTTACGAAGGTGGAAAAACAAATACATTGAGATTAACAACAATTTAATTATTGTTTTTGACATAAATGAAACCTCCCGAAAATTTTCGGGAGGTTTTTTTATAATTATTAGAAAAGTTTAAACTATTTCCCCAATATTGTTTTCGCCGTCACAAACTCTTTTAAAGCTAATAATGAAAGCTCGGTTCCATATCCTGAAGATTTGGTTCCGCCAAAAGGAAAACGTGGGTCAGAACTTGTCATTCTGTTGATATTCACTGTTCCCGATTCTAAACCATCAATAAAGAACTGTTGACGTTCTTCATTTTTCGTCCATACCGAATTGGATAATCCAAACGGAATATTATTGGCAATTTCTAATGCCTCTTTATCATTATGAGCAATCAGCACCATGCCCAATGGACCGAATAATTCTTCCTGTAAAATAGGATTTCCTTCTTCCACTCTGATCAATCCCGGAATAAATTCATTCTCAGAAATTCTTTCGAGAGGAATAATAGCTTCAGCACCGTGATCTAATGCTTTCTGATATTGTTTTTCAAGATCATCTGCCAAATCAGGTCTTGCCATACCTCCCAATTTTGTTTCTTTCAATTTCGGATCTGCAGGAACATATTTTTTATATTCTTCAATAAACTTCGGAAGAAAATCAAACTCTACTTCTCTTTGGATAATAAATCTTTTTGCTGCAACACAGGTCTGTCCGCAATTTTGCAATCGTGCCAAAGCTCCTACTTTAGCTGCTTCATCCAAATCAGCATCATCCAAAACGATAAAAGCATCACTTCCACCTAATTCAAGCAGAGATTTTTTTATATTTTTTCCTGCAGTTGCAGCGACTTCAGCACCGGCTTTTTCGCTTCCTGTAAGACTTACCCCTTTAATAGTTTTATGCTCTAAAATTTCTTTCACGTCACCATGCCCCACTTCAAGATTCTGGAAAACTCCTTCCGGAAAACCGGCTTCAACAAAAACTTTTTCTATCGCATTTCCACTTCCGAAACAGATGGATGCATGTTTTAAAACCACTGTATTTCCAGCTAAAATTGCGGGCGTTGCAAACCTTAAAACCTGCCAAAAAGGGAAATTCCAAGGCATCACTCCCAAGATTACTCCTTTCGGAACATAATGTATTTCTGAAATTTCATATTCAGATTCTATTTTTTCAGGTCTTAAAATATTTTGAGCATCCGCATAATAATTCATCATTAACGCACATTTCTCAACCTCCGAAATAGCTTGTGAAATGGGTTTATTCATTTCATTCGTAATCAATTCGCCAAAGACTTCTGATTTATTTTTAAAAATTCCGGCAGCTTTTGCAATAAGTTTTTGCCTTTCTTCAAACGGAACTTTTTTCCATTCCTGAAAAGCCTCGTCAGCTTTTAACAGCTTGTTTTCTATTAAATTTTCCATGTTACATTTCCATTTTTAAAGATTCAGAATCTTGAATCTTCTGCTTTTGGATAAAGCATTTTTAAGGCAACAAATAGTGTTCCTTATACCCTATTTAATTAATGATAAATTCTATGAAGTGTATTCACTAATGCTAAATCATAAACCATTCGTTCGCCAGACTTGCAGCCAATCTTGCGGTATGATCCTGAATATCAAAACTTGGGTTGACTTCTGCAATATCCAAAGCAATTAGTTTATCATTTTTAAGAATATGTCTGTACACATGCATGAATGCTGAATCTGCAAAAATCCCGTTGTAAGCTGATGCAGAAACACCCGGCGCAATAGCCGCATTGAAGACATCCATACAAATCGTTACATAAAGAAAGTCGACCGACTCTGCCAATTCATTGACTCTTTCATATATTGACGGAAGGTTTTCGAAAAACAATTCATCCGCTAAAATATATTTCATCCCAAACTGGTGTGCGGTATCAAAAAGTTTTAACGTATTTGAATTTCTCTGGATTCCTATATGTAAAGAATTGATCTCTCCTTCCTGAGCAATTTGCCAAAAACCTGTTCCCGAGCTTGCTCCTACCCCATCTTCGGGCTGTCTGTTATCAAAATGAGCATCAAAATTGATAATCCCGATTTTCTGTTCCTGAAAGGCAGTTTTCACACCACGATAATGGCCAAATGTGACTTCATGACCTCCACCAAGAACCAACGATTTACCTCCTTTTAGCAAAACTTTAGAAACATTTTTCGCCAGTTCATTCTGTGTATTTTCCAGATTTCCGTCTTCACAGGTAATATTTCCAAAATCAAGAAGTGAAAAATCCGGACGAATCACCGGAAAATTGCTCATATTTTTTCTGATCACATCCGGAGCATCTTTTGCACCTTGTCTTCCTTTATTTCTGCGAACACCTTCATCAACTGCAAATCCGTGTAAAACGAAATCATTAGTTGAAATAGTATCGTAATTATTCTCTTCTTTTACTCTCTGAAATATTCTGTGATGAAGCAGTTCTTCACCGTCTAATCTTCCTTGCCAAATCATGATTTATTTAATTTTGATTTACATTATAGCGTTCAAAACTCTGCCAATATTTGTCTTTATAAATTTCGAGTGTCATTTTATATTCAGGATAATTCTCCATTGCTTTTTTCAAAACTTTTGAAGGTTTTCTGAAATCTTTGCTTGCAAAATAACTCTCTTTTAAGTTGTCTGCATTTTCTCTTCCTATGTATAGATGACCGTCTTCGATCTTCAATTCTTCAATAATCTTTTCCTCTATATCGCTTAGCTTTTCGTAATCTTTCTTTTCGGGAAGACCGTTATTATTGGCTCCGTCATACTGAACTTTCAAAATAGAAATCCACGGATATGAAGCTTTAGAATCATAGTTTAACAAAGACGTATTGATTGTTGCAATAAGAGGTAAACCGTTTTTTAAAGTGGCTTCAAAAACAGAAAACCGATCTTCTTCATCAAAGTTTTTCACTTTTTTATATTTCTCTGTAAACTCTCTTTCTCGCCAAGACAAAAAGTCTTTCAGTTTCGTAACCGGTACCAATTCTTTTTGGGCATCACTCTTATCAATTACATTAAAGGTATCAATTTGAGTGGCAAAATTCAGCTCACCTAAAAAATTATCGAGAAAAACGCAGACTCCTGTTACAACGGAATCTTTGTTTTCATCAACTGTATTTTCGTAGACAAAAGTGATGTCTATTTCGTCTGGGTAACCTTCGATTTCATTTTCGTAGAAAAAAATATTTTCACTTGAAAATTTCTTCCCGTCCATTTCAATTCCGCTTGTAAGATTCATTTCAGGTTTCAGCGCAGTAAATTTCCAATGGTCAAGTAATGGAGCCGCCGCAATAATTTCTTCAGCAAAAACTATATTTTTAATATCACCTTCTACCGTAATAATTAGTTCTGCGATAGCATCATCGCTCATACCTGCAAGGAAATAATATCCGCTATTAATCTCCTTAAGCTTTGGTGCTATAACATCAAAAAAATTGGCTTCGATATTATTCTGGCTTTTTATAACCTGAAAAAAATCTTTTTCTTTAGTTATAAACCAATCCCAAAAATCTTTGTAGGTTATGATTTCGGATTCTTTCTTCTCTTCATTTTTACCGAAAATTTTATTTAAAATTCCCATATTTTGTTTTGCTTTTATTTGTGTCTGTAAACAATTATCAAAAATTTAATAATCATTTAGATTATTGAAACAATTCCCGATAACCAAATTATTATAATTAAAACATCCTTAAAACCAGATTACGTATCTCCCATTTTTTTTGTTGCAATTTGTAAAACCAAAACAATGACAAGAAATACTGAAGGACAATTAATGCAATTATTGAGATAAAATAATAAGTATCCTTTTCATTAAATCTTAGCTCCGTCGATATAAACACTATCGGCCATCAAGCTCCCCTGATTATAAAGAACATTCTGGAAATTGTTGGTTTTATAGGTTACAAAGTCGGCCTTTAATCCTGACTTCAGTTTCCCTCTGTCTTCCAAGCCTAATGCAAAAGCAGAACGGAATGTCATTCCTGCTAAAACTTCTGCAGTGGTTAACTTTTCAAATGTTGCTAAAATGGAAGCTTGTGTAATTAAATTTCCCATCGGTGCCGAACCTGGGTTCCAGTCACTCGCAATGGCAACAATAGCACCTGCATCCAATAATTTTCTTGCAGGAGTAAATTTTTCTCCTAAACCTAAACTAGCTCCCGGTAAAGCGGTCGCCACGGTTTCAGATTGTGCCAAGAACTCGATATCTTCATCAATTGTAGCTTCGAGGTGGTCTGCAGATTTCGCGCCAACTTCAACAGCGATTCTGGAACTTCCCGGTGTAAACTGGTCTGCATGAACGGTAATTTCAAAACCTAAGTCTTTAGTTTTAAGCAAAAATGCTTTACTTTCCTCTGGCTGAAAAGCAGATTTTTCAATAAAAATATCTACTCGTTGTGCAAGGTTTTCTTCTTTTACTTTTGGTAAAATTTCGGTTAAAATATAATTTAAATAGTCTTCGTTACTACCCTCAAAATCTCTAGGTTTTAAATGCGCAGAAAGACAAGTTGGGACTAAAGTAGCCTTTGTCTGTTCCTGAGCTTTTTTAATCATCCGAAGCATTTTTAGCTCGTTTTCAACATCCAAACCATAACCACTTTTTACTTCAATAGTTGTAATTCCAAGAGAAATCAAAAAGTTGATTCTTTCCAGTAAAGTTTTCAATAATTCTTCTTCCGAAGCGTTTCGGGTATGTTGCACCGAGCTCCAGATTCCGCCCCCACTTTCAGCGATTTCAAGATAAGTTTTCCCGGCATTTCGCATAGCAAAATCATTAGCACGGTTTCCGCCAAAACAGATATGAGTATGAGAATCTACAAACGCAGGAAGTACGATGTGCTCGTCTTCCACATATTCAATCTCTATATTTTGATTTTCGGATTTTAAGGTTTCGAAATTTCCGATTTTCTGAATTTTATTTTCATTAATTAAAATTCCGCCATCAACAATAATTTCGAGTTGTTCGTCAGAAAGTTTTCCTCTTAATGGAAGATTGGCAAGTGTTACAACTTGCTTGAAAGGGCCTATAAGTTTCATTTATTTAGTTTAAAAGCTAAACTTTTCTTTTAATGTACTTTGCTTAGATTCCTACGGAATGACAAAAAGAACGTGTAGTTTGTCATTCCGTACGAATCTAAACGATATTAGAAGCTAAGTAATTTTTATATTTAAAATTCTCCTTTCAAAAATACTTAAAATATATCAATCTTGTAAATGATAAAAGGTCGAGCGTCCAAATCTTAACCTAAACCGTAACCTCACCCTTAAATTAATCTAAATCTTAACCTAAATTTCCTATCTTTACGGTAAATGAAACTGAATTAATGCCCGATTTTTTACATCCAGATAAAGACAATTTTTCCCACGAAGAGCTCATGCAGGAAGAGCAGATTCGTCCGCAGAGTTTTAAAGATTTCGCCGGACAGCGAAAAACCCTGGAAAATCTTGAAGTTTTTGTTACCGCTGCCAAAAGACGTGGCGGAGCGCTCGATCATGTTTTGCTGCATGGTCCTCCCGGTTTGGGAAAAACAACTTTAGCAAATATTATTGCGAATGAACTTGGCGTAAGCTGCAAAATTACATCAGGTCCGGTTTTGGATAAACCCGGAAGTTTGGCAGGATTACTGACTAATCTTGAAGAAAACGATGTACTATTCATTGATGAAATTCACCGTTTATCGCCTGTAGTTGAAGAATATCTCTATTCTGCAATGGAAGATTATAAAATCGATATTATGCTGGAAACCGGTCCGAATGCGAGAAGTGTTCAGATCGGATTAAATCCTTTCACATTGGTCGGAGCAACGACCAGAAGCGGAATGCTGACCAAACCAATGTTGGCAAGATTTGGTATTCAAAGCAGATTAGAATATTACACGATTGAACTTTTGTCTACCATTATTATCCGAAGTGCAAGAGTTTTGGGCGTTAAAATTTATGAAGATGCCGCCATTGAAATCGCAAGAAGAAGCCGAGGAACGCCAAGAATTGCCAATGCCCTTTTAAGGAGAGTTCGTGATTTTGCAGAAATAAAAGGAGACGGTGAAATAGAAATAGGAATCACCAAATATGCTCTAAATTCTTTAAATGTAGATGAATTCGGATTGGATGAGATGGATAATAAAATCATGCGTGTAATGATTGAGAATTTTAAAGGAAAACCTGTAGGGATTTCAGCATTGGCAACATCTATTGCGGAAAATCCGGAAACGCTGGAAGAGGTTTACGAACCTTTTTTAATTCAGGAAGGATTTATTATCAGAACTCCACGAGGAAGAGAAGTTACAGAAAAGGCTTATAAACATCTGAATATTGCGATACCGAGAAATCCGGGAGAACTTTTTTAAGTAAAGTAAAAATAAGATGATATATGAATAAATTTTTATTCTTTTTTATTCTTTTGATCTTTACTAATTGTTATTCACAAAATGACAATTATTTTGATTTAGGAAAACAGGAGATAAAGAATCAAAATTTTGATAAAGCAATCGAAAATCTTTCTATTGCGATTAGTAAAAATCAAAATAAATCCGAAGCTTATTTTGCAAGAGGTTTATGCTACAATATGATAAAAGATTATCAAAAATCCACAAAAGATTTTAATTCCGCAGAGCATCTTGGTATTGAAGATGTTAAATTATATACATTAAGAGGATTTGCTTTTAATCAAATTAATCAAAATGAATTAGCATTAAAAGATTTAAATAAAGCAATTGATATTGACCCCGAGTTTTACCCGAAAAACTATTATAACAAGGGCTCACTTGAAATAAAATTAAATATGTATAATGAAGCATTAATAGATTTTAATGAATATTTGAAAAGAGAGGAAAATCCAATTGGATATTTTGAAAGGGGAAAGCTTCTATTATATTTCGGAAAAAAAAATGACGCTTGCAAAGATTTTGAAACTTCATTTAATCTTGGAAATAATACAAATGAAATTTCAGAGCTTAGACAAAAAAATTGCAAATAAAATTATATTATATGAAATTATATCCTATCCAATGCGGAAAATTTAAACTGGACGGAGGTGCCATGTTTGGGGTCGTCCCAAAGAGTTTGTGGGAAAAAACAAATCCTGCAGACGAAAGAAATTTAATAGAACTAGGAACCCGCTCTCTTCTTGTGGAAGACGGAAAAAAATTAATTTTAATTGACTGCGGCCTCGGAAATAAGCAGGATGATAAATTTTTTGGACATTATTCGCTTTGGGGTGATGACAATTTAGATAATAATTTAAAAAAATACGGTTTTGTAAAAGAAGATATCACCGACGTTTTCCTTACTCACCTTCATTTTGATCATTGCGGAGGAGCTATTGAATGGAACGATGATAAATCTGGATACAGACCGGCTTTTAAAAATGCTCAGTTCTGGACGAATGAAAATCACTGGCAATGGGCAACCGAACCAAATGCACGAGAAAAAGCAAGCTTTTTAAAAGAAAACATTATTCCTATCCAGGAAAGCGGGCAACTTAACTTTTTGCCACTTCCTGCAAACGGAAACTATGGTTTTGCACCAGAATTAAAAATGGATGTGATCTTCGTAGATGGCCATACAGAAAAACAAATGTTACCCGTAATACAATATCAGGAAAAAACGATTGTTTTTGCAGCCGATTTAATTCCTACAGCAGGGCATATTCCTCAGGTTTACGTGATGGGTTATGATACAAGACCTCTGCTGACGATAGAAGAAAAGGCTAAGTTCCTAAAACAATGTGTAGACAACGATTATCTATTGTTTTTTGAGCACGATGCTCACAACGAATTGGCAAGTTTAAAAATGACTGAAAAAGGCGTTCGTCTTGATGAAACCTTCAGTTTTAATGATGTTTTTGGATATTAATATTTATTATGGAAGAAATGTATTCAGAAAGTCAGAAAAGTGAACCTGATTCGACACCGGAACCCAAGATTATTGGTTTAACAGGCGGAATTGGTTCCGGAAAAACCACCGTTGCAAAATTTATTGAAGACTGCGGATTTCCTGTCTATTATTCGGATGATCGGGCAAAAGATATTGTGAATGATAATGAGGATTTAAAAATCAGAATAAAGGAGCTTTTAGGAAGTGATTCTTATGACGAAAATGGTCTTTACAACAGAAAATTTGTAGCAGAACAGGTTTTTAATAATAAAGACTTGCTGCAAAGTTTAAACGAAATCATTCACCCGGCTGTTCGCTTAGATTTTGAGGATTGGGTAAAAAAGCAGACTAAGTATTTAATATTTAAAGAAACAGCTTTACTGTTTGAATTACAACTCAACAAACAATGCTACCGATCTATTCTGGTCACTGCAGAAGACAATATCAGAATAAAAAGAGTGATGGATCGGGACGGAAAAACCTACCGTGAAGTGCAATCTGTAATGGAAAAACAAATGCCTGAAAAGGAAAAAATAAAGTTAGCAGATTGTATAATCTACAACAATACCAACCTTGATGACCTGAAAGATCAAACTGAAAAGACCATTTTTGACATCGAATAAATAGAAGAATAAAAATCCCGCAGACGAAATTCCAGCGGGATTTTTGTTTTAAATATTATTCTAAAATAAAAAAATAAGCTCTCATTTCTGAGAGCTTATTCTATTTAAATTAATTGATTATTCTTTAATGAATTTTCTCTGAGCTGTGCCCTGAACATCATCAATGTCAATCACATATACACCGTTGATCAATCTGCTTACGTCAATCTTATTATTTAAGATTATTCCGCTTGAGACTAGCTGACCAGCAGCACTGTAAATCTTGTAATTGGCTTTTTTACTAACGTTCTTCACATTCAGAATAGATTTAACCGGGTTTGGATAAATTAAAATATCTGTTTGATTAAGTGTATTAGTTGCTGGTAGTTTAGAGATTCTCACTGTGTAATCTTCTACCTCACCATCAGTAAAGCTGATACAGTTTACAGGAATAGCGTCTTTAGACATTGCCACTCTCATTACAACATATTTTTCTGTAGATCCTACAAAAGCATCAGCAGGTACAGTGAATGTAGCACTTGCTGTAGGGTTCGTATTCGGACCGTCAGCTAAAATTCTTTCATTAAGATCAAAAGTTCCGCTTCTGTCGAAATCAATCCAAACAGCAACTCCGGCTTTAGCTCCCGAGCTAATTGTTTTATCTACAATAATCTGATTACCTACAGAACCTTGAACCATATCAATAAACTTCAATGGAACTGTTGTATAATCTGAATAAGCAGAACCTGTCGTAATATTAATCATCTCAGGTTTACCTGTAGGCTTCGCTGTTACTTTTGAAATAAATTCTGAACCAAAGTTGGTCGACTGCATCTGACAGTAAACAACTGTTGGTGTTGTAAAGTAATACTGAGGTGTATAGTTCCCCGGTGTACCAGTACAAACATTTGCTACCTGCATTTCATATTTCGTAAGTTCTAATAATCCTGTTAATGTATAGGTATTATTGTTTACGTTAATAGTCGTCCAGCTCGGTATTCCTACCTTTCTGTATCTTAATATGTAAGTATTAGTAGCTCCAGTACCTGTATAAGCATCCCAAACTACTTCTGCAGTTGTAGGTGTCAACTGAGTGATCGTTAATCCCGGAGGCGGAATTTCACAAACTCTAACCGTAGTAAACACCTGAGATGTTGACCATGGATTAGGAGTAGTAGAACCTGTACATGTATTTCTTACCTGCACTTCATAAGTTTTATAAGAACTTAAACCTGTAAGAAGGTAAGTGTTTGCTGGAGGTTGAGGAGTAGAAGGAGTAGCAGATATCCATGGGATTGTACCCACTTCTTTCCACTGAAGTTCATAAGTAGCACCAGCTGCAAGCGGGCTCCAAGTTACTAAAGCTGATGTAGAAGTAATGTTAGTTACCGTAATATTCGGAGGTGTAGGATCACATCTCGTCATAAATTTGTTATTTGAGAACACTCCTACATTGGTTGTATTACAAACCGCTGCAACCTCAACTTCATATTGTGTATATGGCAATAAGTTTTGCGGGAAAGTATATGTATTTGTAGTTCCCGGTACAGCCGCTACAGTTATAGGACCAGCTGTTGGTAACCAAGTAGTAGAGCCAACAGGTCTGTATCTTATCTGATAAGAAGCACCACCAATATCTTGTGGCCAGGTAATAGTAGCAGAATTATGCGTAATAGAAGCTGGCGTTACTGTCACAACCGGCGTATCTGTACTACAAACTCTCAATACAATATTATCAATTGCAATCGAAGGTTGAGTACCGCCACCACCGTCATTTCTCCATTGGAATACTAAACGCATTACACTATTGGCGAAATTGGTAAGATTTAAATTGGTATTAGAATAAGACTGCCAAGTACCCTGAAGATTATATTGTCCTAAAGAAACTCTTCCCGCCCCTGCAGTAATTAAAGTTCCCGGTACCGGCAAATATGAAGATGGTACTAACCAAACTTCTAAATAGTCATACTTGAAATTCGTACCCTCACCTTGACCTTTCCAGTCAAAAGAGAATGAAGCAAGTGTAGTAGATGCAGGAATTTGAATATCTCTAAATGCATGTACAGTACTTGTTGTATGCACATATCCATTTGTTACACCATTATCATTAGATATATATAATGATTGGGCAGGATTTCCTGTTACATTACCTCGTACCCATTTATTAGCCTGTGTACCATTTAATAACGCTAAATCATTTCCTCCCGTAAAGTTTTGAGTATAAGGAAGTGTTGCCGGAATCTGAGTTGTCATTATGGATACAGGATCTGATAAGTCACTCTGATCTGTTGAGCTACATATTGCTCTTACCCAAAAATAGTAAGTTGTACTAGGAGTCAACCCAGGAATTGTATAGTTAACAGCCGTTCCTGGAACACCAGTTACCTGAGGAGTCCCCGGAGGAGTAGTTGTCGTACTATAATATATTTGATATCCATTTGCAGGCTGCGTTGTTGGCGCATTCCATGATATAGTAGCTGTATTTCCTGTAGAACTAACGGCTACAACTCCTAGTGGCTCAATACAAGTAGGAGCAACTCTTAATCTGAAATCATCAACACCCATATACCAAGGAGTACTGTTAGCTGACGCATTTACGGCAAAATTATATATTCCTGTAGCTGTAGGTGTATAATATACTTTATACTGTGTATAATTAGCAGTCCCTTGAGTCGCACTAATGAATGCTCCTAAATTTGTAGCTCCTGTCGAAGATTGTGAAGTATTTACTAAGACATTCCCTGAGAATCCTGTATTACCACTATCTGTTCCACCAGTATGATAATAAAACGAAAACTCATAAGTGATTCCTGCTGTTAATGTAAATCCTGGTGTCCATAGCTGGCTTGCATTTGTGTTACCCCATTGAATTCTAACATAATTTGGCGTCGATCTTGGTCCCGGAGATGTAGAAGTTGCGGTGGCATTTGAAGACGTCCACGCATTAGACCCGGTAACCTGTTTCCAACAAGATGGAACAATATCGGCACCTAAAGTAGTCATAGCATCAAAATTTTCTGTCCAAGGAAGAGACGCTACAGGTACACATAGAGTCATAAAAGACTGCATTGGAGTCCATGTACTTTTGTCGGTTGCACTACATATAGATCTTACCCAAACGTAATACGTTGTGATAGGTGTCAGTCCTGAGATCGTTGCAGTCGTAGTTGCACTTTGTACAGAATTGGTAGCATTTAAAGGTGTGGTACCTGTCGGTGCAACACCCGTCGTGTTATAATAAACATCATAACCGTTTGCAGGTGGTGTTGCCGGAGCTGTCCAAGAAATATTTGCGTTAGTAGCTGTCGTATTTACCAATGTGATAGCAGACGGAGCCAGACAAGATGGAGCCGCCCCTTGAGTCATTGTGACATTATCAAAATAATAATAATTATCTCCACTCGCTGCCGATATCACATAAAACCTTACAAATAAGTTACCGGCAGACGGACTGAATGTTACAGTTCTCGTTGCACAGGTATTTGCTACTACGTGATTCGTAGAATTAATCGTGTAAGCGGTCGTCCAAGGCCCTCCCGCACTGCTTGAATATTGCACTGCAATAGTCCCAAGATTTGCGGCAGTAGTTGCGACTGTTCCTGCAGACCAATCTGTGACTTTATAATCAAAAGACATCGTTACAACCCCCTGATTATTCCCGGAAATATTAGGAGAAATAAAACCTCCTTCATTTCCGCTATATCTATTTCCTCTTATCGTTCCTCCGGTAGTACCACAAATTTGGTTTGCAGTAGTAGTTCTAGAGAAAATAAAATCTGTAGTTGTCCAGTTATTAAGTCCCGTGGCTGTCCAGTCTTGTGTATAGTTAACCTGAGCCATGAGAAATGCACCAAAAAGTAATTGGCACATAAGTAGAAGTTTCTTCATAAAATTAATTATTAAAATGAATTGAATACCAATGTAATTTGAATCTATCTGTAATATTTTTTGTACATCTATTAATATAATCCCTTATTAATAAATACATATTTTTCTGAAAACAGATTTGCTGAGAATCTATCAATTGTTTTAAATATTGGGCCTTTAAAACACCAATATTAGGTACACTTTGCAGATTTAATAAACAAGTAAAGAATTTAATCATAGGCATATTATGTTATATTAACTACAAATCTAATCATTTTCTATAATTAAAATATATAATAAATATTTTTTTTTACAATTACTACATTAAAATCACGCTTATGATTCCAAATAAAAAAAATCCTCAGGGTTTTCCTGAGGATTCATTATTATAAAAAAGAATTTCTTATTTCTTGATAAATTTAGAATTGAAACTTTCTTTTCCTTTATCTTCAATAGAAATTACATAAGCACCTTTTATTAATGATGAAACATTAATTTTTCCGTTGCTTATATTTCCATTACCAACTAATTGTCCAGCTGCACTGTAAATCTTATAAGTAGCTTTATCAGATACTTTAGTAACGTTTAAGAAATCAGTTGCAGGGTTTGGATAAATTTGAATACCGCTATTCTTAACATTTGTATCAGATGTAGATAAATTTGAAGCCGATGCAACTACAACATAATCTTCAGCCTCTCCGTAACTTAAGTTACCACAAGGGCCAGTCAAAGAACCTCCAACATTTTGTTGACCGCCGTACAGAAGCACAACTCTCATTCTCATAGGCTGCCCGGTAACTGCTGATTGAGGTACTGTAAATGTACCAGTAACAGGACCTGTTATTGCACCTACAGGAAAGTTAAGTACTCTTTCTGAGCTGTCGAAAACTCCATTTTTATTATAATCAATCCACGCTGCTACAGTATCTAAATCTGGGTTTGCAACAGTAACAGACATTGTATATTGATTCCCTTTAACTACATTAATCTGAAGAAGAGGGTCTGTTGTGTAGTTTGAATACGCAGTTCCAAGAGATGTATTATTGATATTAGCTACTGAAACATTAGATATGTATTCAAAAGCAAAATTATTTGATTGCGTAACACAATATGTCAAAACTGAAGTATTAAAATTAACAGAAGCTGAATAAGCACCCGCCACACCATTACAAACTGTAGCTACCTGAACTTCATAAGCAGTACTTTCAGCTAAATTATTCAAAGTTATATACGCATCATTTAAACTTATTTCAGTCCATGAAGTTTCACTTACTTTTTTGTATCTGAGTTTATATGTCGCATTTGAAATCGGCGTCCATGATATATAAGCAGAATGAGCATTTACGTTCGATGCAACAATATTGATTGGTGCTGTACCACTACAAGTTGCAAATGTTGTAGCCATAACAGATCTTACAGCATAGAATACGTTTCCGATAGAAGAAATTCTTAATTTTATTGTTTGACCATTAAGAGATGTTGGTAAAGAAATGTTTTCTGTACCATCGTTAGCGGTAGAAGCAATGAGAACAATCCAAGTATTTCCATTATCGGTCGTATAATCTATCTTCACATTAGCAACATTATAAGGTACCGCAGTTGTATTTGCTACATCCCATTGAAGGGCTGATGCAGCTGCAGTATTCATATAATTTGTTAAAACTCTAAAAGGACCATCATTACCAACTACAATTGTTTGTTCAGCAGATTGTGTTTGTTGCTGTTGAGGATCAGCATTATTATCTCTTACAGTAACTGCAAACTTTGTAGTTCTTGCTATTTGAGATACAGATTCCCATTGATCAGTAGAATTATCAAGTACACCAGCCAAAACTGAAGTTAACTTAGGAAAATATCTCGTAGGGCTCACAGTAGGACTGAATGATCTAAATGTTGCACCAGTAGTTGTTGTACCAATATTAAATCTATCAATTACTACAGATGCATTATCTACTTCTTCCCACATATAAGTGATAGGGTCATTCTCAGGATCTGTAGCACTTGCAGTAAGTACAAAGGCTGTTCCTTTAGGAATATTATACGTAGGTAAAGCCGCAATTACTGGCGGATTATTATTAATTGAAGTTTCAACATCACAAGTTTTAGCATTTAAGTTATTCTGTACCTGAACAATACTAACCTTATGGAAAAAAGGATCAGAATTGGGCTGAACATCTGTATTTGCACCAGTAATACCGGCATAACCCATAATTGTAGATCCAGAACCAGGCTCTACATTTACACCAGCTCCTTCTAAAGCATGAGCAAAAGTGTGATTTCCACCAAGTTGATGTCCCATTTCATGAGCCACAAAATCAATATCAAATGAGTTACCTATTGGACTGGTACTTTGCGTAAAACCTGAACCTTTTGCTAATGAATTGTTATTGGCAGGAGCTAAACATACACATCCTATACAACCTGCATTTCCATTATTTCCTGCAGCATTGAATACGTGCCCAATATCATAATTATCACTACCTACAACCGAAGTTAGAGTCTGCTGAAGCTGTAAATTTAAGTTATTGGTATACGGATCTGGTGATCCGGCAATGTAAACCAGTTGCGGATAGTTCAGAACATTCAAGTGTAAAGCAAAATCTTTTTCAAAGACACCATTTACGGTAGTCATTGTTGCATTAATAGCAGATAAAGCAGATGCTAATGTACCTCCATGAAAAGTAGTATATTCTGGAGTGGTAGAGATTGCCAATCTCATTGTTCTGTACTTTTTGTCAGAATTTTTTGAAAAATCAGTTGGTTGATTGGTGAAAGATTGTCCTCCCTTAATCATTTCATTGATTTGATCAATTGATTTTACTCCTTCTTCTGTACTACATACAAAACTTTTTCCTCCGGTATTGATTGTCTTAGGAGTTACTCCGTACAAAGTTTTAGATGCATTCTGAGGTTCAATAAATTCATAATTTCCATTATTAAATACCATAGATTGGAAGTTCGTTGGCGACACAGAAAATCTTATATATTTTCCTGGGTCAGTAATTCCTACTCCTACATATGATCCTAATTGATATTGCTCTGCAAGCTCTTTGGCCATTACCGGGAAGCTATAAACAGCAAATTTTTCAATTTTCCCGTTAAGAGATGGAATAGAAATTTCCACAGGTTTTGCATTCCCCCCCATTAGCTCTGCATCTTTAAGCTGGGATTGGATTTTTGCTAAATCCAACTTATAGTAATTTCTTACTTGAGTTTCCCCAAGTTTAGTTCCTCTTTCTGCAGCTGCAGGCGTCCATTGCGCAAGCGCAGATCCTCCTATCAAACTACAAAATAAAGCAGTAATGAGTTTTTTCATATAATTGAATTATTTTTAATTGCCAAATATAAGTGTTTTTACTAAATACATATTCAACATAACTATATTTATTTTGTTAAAATCGCAATCACTTTACTTAGAATTATTGATAATGAAAAAAACTCCAGAAAAATCTAGAGTTTTATATATTCAAAAAAAGATTTTTAGTAATCTTCTAAGAAATTAAATTTTAAACTATTTATATTAAAACTTATACGCAATATTCCATGCAAAGCCCATATTGAATTTATTTGAGCTTCTTCCAAAACCGGGAACAATCATTGGAACAACGTCATCCTGCTTTGAAGTTACCATCAGATAGCGTGGCTGCATACTTACGTCGATGTAAAAATTAGATTCAAACAGCTGTACTCTTCCACCGATATTTCCTTCGAGCCAGAAAGATGACTGCGAAGATGAGGGCATTGATACAGAAGAACTGTTTCCACCAAAACCACGTATAGGAATAGCCATATATTCCTGAGTGTAAAATGAACCCCCAATTTTTCCGCCTCCATAGAAACCGTTAAAATCATTTTCAGGGTCTCTTGCCAACATATAGAAGGCTCCAATTTTTAAAAATGGTCCGTTTGCTTTGGCATCATACCCATTATTTTGGTAAACATTTTTATCAAAACCTGCTTCTATAATACCGTGAAGATTATCTTTTACTTTAGACGAAATAAATCCCTGAAAGATCTGTCTATCTGAAAAAAATGAAGCTCCGGCATTCAAAACATCAAAACCTACAATAAAATTGGGTTCGTATTTCCATTTTGGTTTCTCAACTTCCTCTTTTTCCTGTGCAGAAAAAATAAGCAACCCGAAAACACTAAAAATTAAAGAATAAATTAGTCTTGTCTTCATTTTCTATAAAATTTTGCCCTTGTTCGACACTTTTCAGTGAGTTTGGAGCCGATAATACTGAATTTACATTTTCGTAATTCCTTTTCACCCCACAACCCGGTGAAACGTAGATAGATTTTGTGGTATAATTTATTCTTACTCTAGTAGAATCTTCTTCGGTAGTGGTTTTTACATAAACATCTGTAAATGGAGAATCATCAACACGTAACGGTACAAATACAGAATCAACCTTGAGCTTCCAACCCAAATCTATGATCCCGGTTCCCAGATCTGCATAAATTTTTATAGAATCAACAACTGAGATTTTATTATCTCTTTTAAATGTAATTTTCATTCTCGGTGTACCTTCACCGCTGTCACAGATATCATTATCCCCTCCACAAGAAATGACCGTCGATAACACAAAAATGAATATGATGAATTTAAAATATTTCATACTTAAATTTTATTTTGGATCTAAAGCTTTCTCAATACGGAAAACCAAATCTTCATAATGATATTTGTTTACCAAATCATTAGAAGCTGTTTTTGCTATAAGATCTTTTTTAATGGTGTTTAAATTTCCTCTTACCACTGCAGAAACATCAGATTTATCAGAATTTTTGGTATCAATCAATCGTATTAAAGTATCTACATAATTTCTCTGAAGATTTCTTCCGTAAATATCTGTATTATCTTTTTTAATAATTGAATCATTTAAATCTGAAAAAAGCTCAACCAATGGATAAGAATTTTGATCAACCGCTTCAGATTGATACAAGCTTTGAAGCACCATCGGACTTAAAACTCTTCCCAAAACGCCATTCTGAATGTCTTCGATGGTTTTCACAGGCGGTTTTCCGGTTTTCTCAAAGACTTCTCTTTTGATTAACCATTGCGGAGTGGTGAAGGCATTTTCACTTAAAAATTTCATAGCCTCTTTTTGATCTTTCTTGGATACAACTTCGTAAACAGCACCAGATTGCTCTGCCGTTTTTGGAGTTTCCATCTGCCCGCCGATATATTTTGAAACGTGACCTAAATATCTTTTGAACTGTGTCGTCACCTGATCGTACATCATGTCAAGATTTTTGTAATCTTCGTTTGGCGTTTCCGTCCATTTATCTAAGTTATCGACAATTCTTTGCAGATTTTTTATTCCGTAAGTACTTGCAATCATTGCGTTGTCACCAACCTGCTCACTTTGTGATCTTGGGTCTAAAGGATTACTTTCAGTACCAAACCAAAGTCTTTCGTTTTTAAGATTTTTGATCACCCATTGATTCAGATACTGTTTTTCTGCATCCGGAGTTTTAAACTGATTAAATCTTTTATAGCCCCATTCAATTGCCCAATCGTCATAATCACCAATTCTTGGGAAAATTCCGGCATCCCCTATTTTATCTTCCGGCTGTGCAACATAATTAAATCTTGCATAATCCATAATCGAAGGAGTGTGTCCGTTTTTCTCAAGCCATTTTTTATCTCTTAATTTTTCTACAGGAACGGTAGAACTAGATCCGTAATTATGTCTCAACCCTAAAGTATGCCCTACTTCGTGAGAAGATACAAAACGAATCAATTCACCCATTAATTTATCATCAAACTCAATTTTTCTAGCACGCTCATCATTCGGTGAAGCCTGTACAAAATACCAGTTTCTCAAAAGCATCATTACATTGTGATACCAGTTGATGTGACTTTCTAAAATCTCACCCGTTCTAGGATCAGCAATTGAAGGTCCTGAAGCATTCGGTACATCTGAAGGTTTATAAACGATTGCCGAAAATCTTGCATCTTCCAAACTCCACTCTGGATCAACTTTAGGATCCGGAACTTTTGCTACAATTGCATTTTTAAATCCGGCTTTTTCAAAAGCTTTTTGCCAGTCATTAACCCCCTGAATTAAATAAGGAATCCATTTTTTCGGAGTTGCAGGATCTATGTAGAATACAATCGGTTTTGCCGGTTCTACCAATTCACCTTTATTATATTTTTCTAAATCCTGAGGTTTTGGTTCAAGACGCCATCTTTTTACTAACGAAATCTTTTTTACACCTTGAGGATCTAAATCGAAATCGGTATACCCAACGGTAAAATATCCTACTCTCGGATCAAAATATCTTGCCTGCATTTTGTTTTCAGGAAGAAGTACGAATGAAGAATTGATTTCTACCGTATAATTTCCACTGATCTTCGGAGCAGGCATTCCCGGAATTGCAGGAGTTGTAGGTCTTCCTAAAGTTCTTGCAAAAGTTTTTGTGGTATTGATTTCAATATTGCTTGGAAAAGATTTCACAAAATTTACAAACGACATATCTTTCTGGAAAGTCCCGACTCTGTAAGAATCTTTGGACCAAACAGAAAAAGAAGTCAGCTCGTTATCTGAATTCAAAACATCTGTAACTTCAATTACAGAAGAGTTTTTATTGATTCCGTAAGCTTTTACATCAAATGATTTAATAATAGACTGCACATTATTTCTCGTCACCGAATTATACATTTGCGATGTAGAATCTTTAGCATAATCGACGTGAGAAATTGAACGCAACAAAATCTTATCTTTCGGACCTTTTTCAAAAGCAATTACCTGCTGACCGATTTGGTCACCTGCATAACCGGAAGTTCCGGAACGCATTCCTGCAGCTGCCTTCGTTAATCTTGTCACCAAAAGAAATTCCTTTTTGAGCATTGCATCAGAAATTTCAAAATAATATTTGTCGTCTACTTTATGAACTGTAAAAACTCCCTGATCTGAAACCGCCTTATCGGTAATGATTTCTTTAAATGGTTTTATCAGACTTTTTTTCTTATCGTCTTTTTTTACGGCCGCAGTATCTTTTTTTACGGCTGCCGTGGAGTCTTTTTCCTGAGAAAATAAATTTTGTTGGGTAAAAAACAATGTGCCAACTAAGAAAAAAGCTTTACAGTTCTTTATCATATTCCTTAAATTTTTGATATTTATCTTTTCAAATTTAAATAAATTATTTCTTTATTAATAACGCAATGTTTTCAACATGATGCGTTTGCGGGAACATATCTACCGGTAAAATCTTCACCAAAGTATAATGCTCTTTCATTAAAGCCAAATCTCTAGCCTGTGTTGCAGAATTACAACTTACATACACTACTTTTTCAGGAGCCAATTTTAAGATTTGCTCAACAACTTTCTGGTGCATTCCGTCTCTTGGTGGGTCTGTAATCAATACATCAGCTTTTGGATGGTTCTCTAAAAACTCGTCATTAAAAACGTTTTTCATATCACCACAATAAAACGTCGTATTGGTTAGGCCGTTCAATTCTGCATGTTCAATTGCTGCATCAATTGCTTCCTGCACAGACTCGATACCAATCACATGTTTTGCATTTCTTGCAACATACTGAGCAATTGTTCCGGTCCCTGTATATAGATCATAAACCACTTCGTCACCTTTTAAATCAGCGAATTCCAGGGTTTTTCTGTATAATTCTAAAGCTTGCTTATAATTTGTCTGGAAGAAAGATTTCGGACCGATTTTAAATTTCAGGCCATCCATTTCTTCCATTAAAAATCCGTCTCCGTAGTAAATATTAACATTCAAATCGTAGATTGAATCATTTTGTTTAGGATTGATGGCATACACCAATGTTTTTATCTGTGGGAATTGCTCCAGTAAATAATCAAAAAGCTGCGTGCGATTTTCTTTTTCTTCTCTATAAAGCTGGAATAAAACCATCCATTCTCCTTTTGAATTTTGTCTCATCATCAAAGTTCTCAGGAACCCTTTCTGACTTTTCACATCGAAGAAATCTAAACCTTTATTTTCTGCAAATTTCTTTACTGCTAAACGAATCGCATTAGATGGATCTTCCTGAAGGAAACATTCTTTTAAGTCTAAAATTTTGCTCCACATTCCCGGAATATGAAATCCTAGCGCATCTCTGCTTCCGAAATTTTCTTCAGAACTGATCTCATATTGACTTAGCCATCTTGCGTTAGAGAAAGAAAATTCCATTTTGTTTCTGTAGAAATACTGTTCTTCTGCACCCAAAATCGGAACGGTTTCAAAATCATCGATTCCGCCAATTCTTTTAATATTATTGTAAACTTCTTCTTGTTTAAAATCAAGCTGTTTTTCGTAGCTCATATTTTGCCATTTGCAACCGCCACAAGTTCCGAAATGGATACACTTCGGCTCCACTCTGAATGGTGATCTTTCAACAATTTCTTTTACTTCAGCCTCAAAATATTTTGATTTTGACTTTTTCACTCTTGCATTTACCACATCTCCGGGAATTGCTCCGGAAACTAAAACAGTTTTCCCTTCTTCAGTCTTTCCTATCGCAACTCCTTTTGCACCCGCTGCAAAAAGCTTTATATTCTCAAGAATTACGTCTTTCTTCTTTCTCATATCAATTCAAGTATGATGAAGATAGCTTTCTACTCCTACGCTTCATCTATTTCTATTTTTTCTAATAATTTTAATCTGAAACCTTTCAGTTTCAATTTTGTCTGCAAAAATACAATAAAAAAAACCTTATCCGAAGACAAGGTTTTTTTTATATTTTGTTTAAGCCGATTATTTCGCTTCAACCGGAACTTTCTCAACCTGCGGAGCCGCTTGTTGCTGTAAAGCTGAAGGATCAATCTGCAACTGAGCTGCAGGATCTACTTTTGGAGCTGAAAGACCTGTTTGTTTGTCTAAGATTGTAATTAAATCTTGATCACCAAGATTTACAAAAGATCTGCTTGTTACTTTACCGTCTTTATCAACCACGATGAAGCTTGGTAATTTGAAACCGTACACTCCGTATTTTTTAGCAATATCAGAATTCAAACCTCCGTCACCGTAAACATTTGTTCCAGGAATTCCTTTTAACAAAGCATTGCTGGTTTTTGTAAACTGCTCTTTGCTATCATCTAAATTAACGAATACGAAATTCATTTTAGACTTGTAAAAATTCACTACTTCTTTCAAAACAGGCATTGTACCTTCAGCAATGTAAGGATTCCAAGATGCATAGAATACCAACATGTATGGTTTTCCTTTGTTTTCACTTAATTTATAAGCACTACCATCTTGTTTTACCAAAGTAGCTTCCGGAGCATCATCCCCAATTTTAAAACCGTTAATTGCGAAAAGCATCTTTTTTAAATCAGCTTTAATGGTAGCATCTTTAATATCTTCTTCGATAATTTTTTTGATCTTATCTGTAGATGCAGCCGGCGTTTGTGGATGGATATCAGACTGAGCCATTACAAAAGCCAATAGATAATCTTTTTCGGTTTGAGAAACATCTTTTTTACCTTTCAAGAATTGATTGAATAATTCTGAAGTTGTAATATCTGTTTTTCCCTGTGCTTTTGCCTGAGCAAATGTTTGGAAATCTGCGCTCATTTTTGTTAAAAGATATTGTCTGTAAAACGGACTTGTTTTAATCATATTATCTTTATTCTCCTGTAGTTTGGCTTCATAATCTGTGAATGCTTTACCCAACTTGAATGAAGGATTGTTGCCAGACATTTGCTTTTTGGTCATTTCATAATTTACCAATAAATTAAGAATAGCCGTTTTAGCATCTATTTTTTTCCATTCAACCACTTCTTTTCCAGGATTGAATTTCTTTTCATTTTCCTCAATATTTTTATTTATATCAGCCTCTATTTTCTGCATTGCCTTCACATAAGCACCTTCATCACCTGAAGCCAACTGCTGGATATTAAGACTCTGACCGTAGTTTGTTAAGAATTTCTGACAAGCCTGAAAGAAATCATTATCACTTTTAGCATCACCTGTTACAACATATTCGCCAGGGAAAGTAGCAGAATTACCAGAGATATTAAGTTTCTGACCGCCTTTAAGGAAAATAAGATTCTGTTTTCCGGCATAGTTGATTACGTACATTCCGTTTTTGGGAGCTTCAAAAGTTCCTTTAAAGTTTCCGTCTTTATCGATACCAAAGTTAGCCAATGGCAAGGTCGCAACACCGGAAGCCTCTACAAACTCAATTCTTTCTAATGGAGAACCGCCTGCGATTTTTCCTTTTACTTCAACTTTTTTTGAACAAGACATTACAAATATTGCAATGACAAACAACAAAAGATATTTTTTCATTTTTGATTTTAAATAATTAAGCAAAAATAAGTTTTTCAAATATACTAAATGCAATGTTTGAAGGTAATTTATGAAAGATTTAACTAAAAAAATCGTCTTCACTATGGAAGACGATTTTTTACAATTTATTTTAAAACAGATTATCCTCTGTCTGCGTAAGCAGCCATATATTCTCTGTTCATTCTTGCGATATTTTCAAGAGAAATCCCTTTAGGACATTCTACTTCACAAGCTCCTGTGTTTGAACAGTTACCGAATCCTTCTTCATCCATAGCTTTCACCATGTTTAGAACTCTTCTTTTTGCTTCTACTCTACCTTGAGGTAGAAGAGCGTATTGAGAAACTTTAGCTCCAACAAAAAGCATTGCAGAACCATTTTTACAAGTTGCCACACAAGCTCCACAACCAATACAAGCTGCAGCATCCATTGCTTTGTCTGCATCTTCTTTAGGAATAGGAATTGCGTTAGCATCCAAAGTATTTCCTGACGTGTTTACCGAGATAAATCCACCTGCAGCCATTACTCTGTCGAATGCGCTTCTGTCTACCATTAAATCTTTGATAACAGGAAACGCAGCACTTCTCCATGGTTCGATAACGATGGTTTCACCGTCTTTGAACATTCTCATGTGAAGCTGGCACGTTGTAATACCAGTATCAGGACCGTGAGCTCTACCATTGATGTAAAGAGAACACATACCGCAGATTCCTTCACGACAGTCGTGATCGAAAGCGATCGGCTCTTTTCCTTCGTTGATTAAGTTTTCGTTCAGAATATCTAACATTTCCAAGAATGAAGAATCTGTAGAAACATCTGATATTTTGTAGGTCTCAAACTGACCTTTAGTTTTTGTATTTTTTTGTCTCCAAATTTTCAGCGTAAGATGAAGGCCTTTTTTTGCACTCATAATTATTTATTTATAGGTTGGAGATTATTTGTAACTTCTCGCTTTAACTTCGATGTTCTCATAGATAAGGTCTTCTTTGTGCAGAACTTCCTGTTTGATATCATCACCCTGATATTCCCAAGCTCCTACATATTTAAAGTTAACATCATCTCTTTCTGCTTCACCTTCCGGAGTTGCATGATCTTCTCTGAAATGCCCACCACAAGATTCATTTCTGTGTAATGCATCGATAGCCATTAACTGTCCTAATTCGATGAAATCTGCTACTCTGAACGCTTTTTCAAGCTCTGTATTCATCCCTTCAGCTTCACCCATTACTTTTACGTTCTGCCAGAAATCTTTTTTAACCTGATCAATTTCTGCAATCGCTTCTCTTAAACCTTCAGGAGTTCTTCCCATTCCTACTTTATTCCACATAATGTGTCCTAATTGTTTATGGAAATAATCTACTGAATGTGTTCCTTTATTATTAACAAAGAAGTTTACTTTGTCTTTAATTTCTTTCTCAGCTGCTTCAAACTCTGCAGAATTTGTAGGAATTTCTCCCGTTCTGATGTCTGCAGAAAGATAATCTGCAATCGTATAAGGAAGAACGAAATATCCGTCTGCCAAACCTTGCATCAATGCAGAAGCTCCCAATCTGTTGGCTCCGTGGTCTGAGAAGTTGGCTTCACCAATTACGAAACATCCGGGAATTGTAGATTGTAAGTTATAATCAACCCAAACACCACCCATTGTGTAGTGAACAGCCGGGTAAATCTTCATTGGAGTTTTATAAGGATCATCTGCAGTAATCTTTTCGTACATTACGAATAAGTTACCATATTTTTCTTCGATCCAAGCTTTTCCAAGATCGTAAATTTGCTGATCTGTAGGATTGTGAATATGCTTTTCGATAGCTGCTTCTTTACCTTTTTTAATGATTTCTGTAGAGAAATCTAGATAAACACCTTCTTTAGTTTCGTTATTTTCGATCCCGAAACCAGCATCACATCTTTCTTTACCTGCTCTAGACGCAACGTCACGAGGAACTAAGTTTCCAAATGCAGGATATCTTCTTTCTAAATAGTAATCTCTGTCTTCTTCTTTAATATTTTCAGGTCTCAATTTACCTTCTCTGATGGCAACTGAATCTTCAATTTTCTTAGGAACCCAGATTCTTCCAGAGTTTCTAAGTGATTCAGACATCAAAGTCAGTTTAGACTGCTGTGTACCGTGAACAGGAATACAAGTCGGGTGAATCTGTACATAACAAGGGTTTGCAAAATATGCTCCTTTTTTATGAATCTTCCAAGCTGCAGAAACGTTTGATCCCATTGCGTTGGTAGAAAGGAAATATACGTTTCCGTATCCTCCTGAAGCAATTACAACGGCATGTGCAGAATGTCTTTCGATCTCACCTGTTACCAGGTTTCTTGCAATAATACCTCTTGCTTTTCCGTCTACGATTACCAATTCTAGCATTTCGTGACGATTATACATTTTTACTCTTCCTTTTCCTATTTGACGGCTTAGTGAAGAATATGCACCTAATAATAACTGTTGACCAGTCTGTCCTTTTGCGTAGAAAGTTCTTTTAACCTGAACTCCACCAAATGAACGGTTATCTAACTGACCGCCGTAATCTCTACCAAATGGAACTCCTTGAGAAACGCATTGGTCGATAATATTTGCAGAAACTTCAGCTAATCTGTAAACGTTTGCCTCTCTTGCTCTATAGTCACCACCTTTGATGGTATCATAAAACAATCTATAAGTAGAGTCACCATCACCCTGATAATTTTTAGCAGCGTTGATACCACCTTGCGCAGCAATCGAGTGTGCTCTTCTTGGTGAATCTTGGTAACAAAATGCTTTTACATTATATCCCTGCTCAGCCAAAGTAGCTGCTGCAGAACCTCCTGCCAAACCTGTACCTACAACAATAATATCAATCTTATCTCTGTTGTTTGGTGCAACAAGGTTCATATGGTCTTTATGATTTTTCCATTTATCCTTTAATGGACCTCCAGGAATTTTTGAATCTAATTTACTCATATTAGTATATTGAAATTATTGAGTTACGTAATGAAAAATTGCAATAAAAATAAAGCCAAGCGGAATAAGGATAGAATACCAGTTTCCGATAGCTCTGATAACCGGAGTATACTTTGCATGTCTTGCTCCGATAGACTGAAATGAAGACTGGAAACCGTGTGCCAAATGCAGACCCAATAATCCGAATGAAATTACATAAAGCACTACTCTCCACAAATCAGCAAACTTACCGTGCAAATCTTCCCAGAAACGAGTTTCTTCAATTGGAAGACCATCCACATATTTATAGTTCATCTCGTGAAGCCAGAAATCATACATGTGTAAAAAGATGAATGCCAAAATCACAGCTCCCGAAATAATCATATTACGAGATGACCATGTAGAATTTGCAGAACCGTTATTTTTATCATAACCGATTGGTCTCGCTCTTTGGTTTTTGATTTCCAAAACAAATCCCATCACAAAATGGAAAATTACAGCAAACATTAACACAGGTTGCATAACGAATTGAATAAGAGGATTATACCCCATAAACTGCGATGCATTGTTATAAGCTGTTTCACCGAAAACCGACAATAGATTCACGGAAAGATGCATTACTAAGAAAATCAGCAAAAACATCGCTGAAAGTGCCATAGCATATTTTCTACCTATTGTAGAACTTGTTAAACCTGCCATATTGAGTTTAAATTTGATTTTCCACAAAATTAGGAAATGTTAACAATACTAAAAAGTGAGAAATCTCACTATTAGACAGTTTGTAATCTTTCTAAATAAGATTCATTAGCATATTAAATACAATAAAAAGCATCAAAATTTGAGATTACTTTAATTCGTAAATTTCACCTTTAAACCTTACCATTTTAGCCGAAGCCGGAAAGTTTTTTATTTCTAAATTTTTTATCCTTCGTGATGAAACATAAGGATTGATAATATACTGCTGAATTTTATCTTTATCTTCTGAAGATTTCATCCAAAAGATTACCCGATTTCCTTTTTTCATTGAGATAATATTTTCTTTTTTATAATGATGCACCAAAAACTCATCTTCCTGGTTTTCAATAATATTAAAAGAAACTCGTACGATAAAAAATACAGCGATCGCTAAAATTACATTTGAAACTGTTCTAAAATTGATTTTATCGAGCATAAATTTCAAAAAATAAATAATTCCAAACAACACAAAAACCTCAGCTAAATTTAAAGGAATATTTTCAAAGAAAACAGCATCAAAATCTGCAAACCAATGAATTACTTTTAACAAAATATTGATGATAAAATCATAGCTCAAATTAATAGTTCCAATATCTACATTAAAACCAATCAGCGCGGTCATAAAAAAAGAAAATATAATAATAAGTTCAGAAAACGGAACAATTATAAAATTAGCTACAATTGAAATCAATGAAAACTGATGAAAGTAATACAAAACTAAAGGCAGTGTTGCCAATTGCGCTGCAACAGATATAGAAATCGTATTATAAATAAGTTTTTTGAAAAAATTATTCTGTCTCGGAAGGTATTTTAAAATCGGTTGATTCAACCAATAAATCCCCAAAACAGCTATAAAGCTTAACTGAAAACCTACATCAAAAATCTGCTGCGTATCAATCATTAAAATAATAAACGCCGAAAGCGCCATCGAATGCAGCAAATCTGGTTTCCGCTGAAGCAACACATAAATGAAATACACAGAAATCATGATGCAGGATCGCACCACAGAATTACCAAATCCGATGAAAACTGCAAAAATCCAGATGAATAGTAAACTGATGACGATTGCATATTTTTTGAGACTTACAGATGAAAATCTCATCATCAGAAAATAAAACATCCCGAAAATCACAACAATATGTGTCCCCGAAATGGCAAGAAAATGCACCAAACCCGAACGGTTAAAATCCTGAACGGTTTCAGAATCTATTTCTGTGCGGTCTGCCAAAATTATTCCTTTTAAAAATTCACGGCTGCGAAAAGACATTTCAGAATTACTAATTTTCTGCAAAGTTTCTAACCTGTTTTGCTTTATCTTTTCTGAAAAACTCAAATCGCTTCTTGCAACAGACGAGATTTCTCCGTTAATATAACATTGATAGAAAATATTTTTCCGCTTTAAATATTTTGAATAGTCAAACTGAAAATCGTGTTCCGGTGATTTTGGCTGAACCAGATATGCTTTTACTTTATAATAATGATTAAAATCTAATTCTTTTTCGGCTTTTTCAACATTAACAATTGCATCAAACACCTTATTTCCAACAACAATTGATGCTTCATACTTTTTGAATTTTAAATTAGAATTTAATTTTTTAGAAATTTTAAAAACAACAGTTTCATTTGTTTTCAGATTAATTTTTCTAATATCTGAATTATTATAAAAATGAACGAAAATTCCCAATCCGAAAAATAAAATCATCAAAAGGAAATTCCTTATTTTAAATAAAACCTGGCTTTTCAGGAAAAACAGTCCAAAAATAATGGCAGAAAAAAGCAGAATTAAAATGATTGAATTTTGTTTAAGAAAGAACTTATCCTGAAAGAAAATTCCAAGAATAAAACAGAGTACAACAATCAAAAGAGGTTGCTTGTTCAAAATCATTTGTGTTTGAACAAACTAAGTTAGAAAATTTTAGAATACAGAAATAGATTTATTTCTATTTTTTGAGATTTAAAATAATATCAGCTGCATTTTCACTTGCACCTTTTCCGCCCAATTTTTCTCTGAGTAAATTAAAATCCTGAAGCATTTCACTTCTTTTTTCACCATCAATAATGAAATTTAATTCTTTGACTAGATTTTTAGTATTGAGCTCACTTTGAATTAATTCCTTCACCACTTCCCGATCCATAATTAAATTCACCAAAGAAATATATTTGATATTTTTCACCAATCTTTTGGCAATAGCGTAAGAAATCTTGCTTCCTCGGTAACAAACCACTTCCGGAATATTCAACAAAGCAGTTTCTAAAGTTGCTGTTCCTGAAGTTACCAAAGCAGCTTTTGAGCACCTCAGTAAATCATAAGTTTTGTTGGAAACAAAATGCACATTTTCATCAACATATTTTTGGTAAAATTCCTTTTCAAGACTTGGCGCACCCGCAATTACAAACTGATAATTCTCAAAATGAGGACGAACAGAAAGCATGATTTCAAGCATTTTCTCCACTTCCTGTTTTCTGGAACCCGGCAAAAGTGCAATGATTTCTTTTTCATTTAAACCGTTTTCAGTTTTAAAATCATCAACAGAAATATCTTGAAGTGTAGAAATTGCATCCAACAAAGGATGACCTACAAAGTGAGATTTCACACCATGTTTGCGATAAAAATCTTCTTCAAAAGGTAAAATCACCATCATTTCATCAACATATTTTTTAATGATTTCAACACGACCTTCTTTCCAGGCCCAAAGTTGTGGCGAAATATAATAGACTACTTTTATCCCCAATTCTTTAGCAAATTTTGCGATTCGCAGATTGAAACCGGGATAATCAACCAAAATCAAAACATCCGGCTGATTGTTATTAATATCGTCTTTACAGATTTTAATATTATTTAAAATCGTCCTCAGATTCATCGCAACTTCCAAAAACCCCATAAAAGCTAAATCTCGGTAGTGTTTCACCAAAGTACCGCCTTGTTTCTGCATAAGATCTCCACCCCAAAATCTAAATTCTGCGTTGGTATCTTTTTCTTTTAAAGCTTTCATTAAATTGCTTCCGTGCAAATCTCCGGATGCTTCACCTGCGATGATATAATATTTCATAAATGATAATTGATAGGCGATGAATGATTTTGTCTATTGAAATGACATTTAATCTCAAATTCCAAACATCAAAATTCAAATTATAATTAAGTAAATTTGCTTCAAAGATAATGATAAAAAAATGTCAGAAGAATTTGAAATAAAAAATAAAGTAGCCGCAAGCGGACTGATCAACTTTGATCTTACCGATCTGGTTCCTAAAGGTGCAAGAAAAGGCATTGATCTGAAAGATTTTCTATTTATGGAAATGATTTTAAAAGAAAAAGATTTCCGTGAAAAAGTAGCTGCTATCGACACCGAAGAATATAAAGATGCTTACGTTTACATCTACAATTCGGCAGATGCTATTGTTCCGCTTTGGGCTTATTTTCTATTAACCGCTAAACTTACAGATGCTACAAAGAAAATAGTTTTCGGAAGTGCTGAAAATTTAGAAATCGTTTTGATGCATGACGCCATCAAAAACTATGATTTTTCTGAGATGAACGGAAAAAGAGTTTTGGTGAAAGGCTGCACAGACAAAGCAATTCCGGAAAATGCATATGTAGAATTGGTCGAAAATCTAAAACCGATTGTAAAATCTCTAATGTTTGGTGAAGCTTGCTCGAATGTACCGATTGTGAAAAATTAAGTAGATGAATAATAAAAAACTTATTCCGTTTTTTCTATTCTTATTTTTCTTAATTATTTACTATTTTTCAAGTTTTTCGAAAGTTTCTTTTGGGGATGGAATTGGTTTTCTTTTAGATGTTGAAAAAGAATCATTTACAGACCAAGCAACTCCATTGTCTCACTTTCTCTACCTAAATACTGCAATTTTTTTGACTAAATATTGTAATGTAGACAGCATCATGATAATGAGGCTGATGTCTATTGTTCCTGCCGCTCTAAGTATTACATTACTCTATATTTTTATCAAAGAATTTATTTCAGAAAACTGGATTGCAATAAGTTGCAGCATTGTTCTTGGACTAAGTTTCACATTTTGGCGAAGCGCTTCTACTATTGAAGTTTATACGTTCAATGCAATTTGGATTATCTTCTTTTTAATATTTTCAGTAAAATCATTAAAATCGCCATCTCTAAAAAATTTACTTTTGACTGGCATCTTTCTAGGTGTAAGTATGTGGGTTCATATTCAAAACATTATGTTTATTCCCGCCTATCTTGTACTTATCTATCAACTTAGAAACTCCAGAAAGAATATTTTTATTTCAGCGTCTTCATTTGCATTGATTTTTAGTTCAATGTTCCTCGTTAATTATTTAGCTGATATTCATATAAAGTACACATTTCTTACCGGAACTGGTACCTGGATAGAAGATACTTTCAAGCAAGGCTTTTCAGAATTACTAAAAGATATTTTAAAATCTTTTCTTTTTCTAGTTTATAATTTTAATATTTTTTTGATTTTTATTCCTTGGGGAATACATGAAATTTTTAAAAATTATAGAAACCTGTTTCCTTTTATTGCAATTTCTTTTTTATTTACTTTTGGCTTTGCAACATTTTATGCGGTTTCAGACAATTATGTTTTTTTCATACCGAGTTATTTTATTGTTATCCTCATCATTAGCCTTGGAATAAAATCACTGAACATGAAATATAATTTGAAAAGATTACAATTTGTAACTTTTCTCATTCCTTTATTTTATATAGGATCTCACAGAATAGCTTCCTCATTAGAAGCCACAAAAGCGTTCCAACAAGAAAAAGCATATAAAGGCGGACTTAGTTACTATATGTTACCTTGGTTGCACAATAACATAGGATGTATTGAATTTACCCTTGATCATAAACAAACTAATGATAATGTTGAAGAATTGAGAAAACAGTGTTTAGAATTCGTTGAACTCAGAGAAAAATATCAAAATAGAGAAGAAGTAATGAAATTATAAATGATTATTAATTTTTAAATTCAGATAATTTTATCATCTTTGATTAAACATAAAAGCATAAATTATGAGTTTAATCGATTTACTTACAGGAAATACAGGAAACCAGGTTGCAGAAAAAGCTGAAACCAAATTCGGAATTAGCAAAAACCAAATCATCGCACTTTTGGCAGTTGCAACACCTCTTGTAATCTCGTACTTGAGAAATAAATCTCAGGACAATAAAGAAGCAGAAGCTTTAAATAGTGCGTTAGAAAAAGATCACGACGGAAGTATTTTAGATGACACTTCGCAGTTGGAAGCCAGACAAAATGAAGGCGGGTCTATACTTTCTCATATTTTTGGAAATGAAAAAAGTACTGTTGAAAATCAGCTCTCACAAAATACAGGAATCTCTATTGATAAGATCGGACCTATTCTGGCAATGCTTGCTCCAGTAATCATGGGGTATATTGGAAAGGAAAAACAACAGAACAACGTTGGAGCTGGAGGTCTTGGTGATCTTTTAGGAGGAATCTTGGGTGGTGCACAAACTCAAGCTCAACAACAGCAGTCAAATCCATTAAACGATATTCTTGGAAGCGTTTTAGGTGGTGGACAATCACAATCTTCAGGAAATCCTTTGAATGATATTTTAGGGAGTGTTCTTGGCGGAGGCGGTCAACAAAAGCAACAACAAAGTGGTGGTTTAGGAGATATTCTGGGCGGACTTTTTGGAGGGAAATAATTTTTTCACATTTTAAAAAGATATAGTACCGAAGTGTTTGCTTCGGTATTTTTTTGTAAAATCAGGAAGTAATGAAGTATTAAAAGATTAAGATTTAAAAATCATTTTACTTATAATTATCTAAATCAAAAACAACAAAGATGAAGTTTTGAAAAAAGCAATGAAATGGATTTATAATTAGCAACATGTATCAAATAAATTATTTAGCTTTGTATATTATTTAGATAAAATTAATATTTATGAAAAAAATAATTACTACCACTTTGCTTTTTGGAATTGCTATCTTCAGTAATAGCCTGTTTGCGCAAGAACTTTCTGGTGAAAAGACGAGAGTTTTCCAGACGGATAAAATAGAAGACATTAAGAAGGTTTTTACGAAAGATGACTTTACTAAATGTTTCGATATTAAAGAAGTTTCTTATAATTTATTATCTTTAAGTGCAAGGTATGAAAGAGTAAATGTAATCAACTATTTATTTGCAAATAATGCAGACGTAAACAAGTCTTGCAGTGACACTACTCCGCTAATGTACGCAGCAATGTATGGATACACAGATACGGTAAAACTTTTCTTAAAAAAAGGAGCGAAGAAAGATGTAAAAGATCGTAATGGCAAAACAGCTAAAGATCATGCGTTAGAAAACAACCACCCGGAAACGGCTGCTATTCTTTAGAAAATTTTACAATATATAACTTAAAACTTCCTTCGGGAAGTTTTTTGTTTTTAAACCCTTCAAAAATATTATCTTTGCAGACGGAAATTCAAGGCTCAAAACATTGAACCTTAAACATTGAACTTTAAACAAATAATTATGTTTCGATCGCACACCAACGGAGAATTATCTCTTCAACATCTTAATGAAGAAGTTACACTTTCAGGATGGGTACAAACCATTCGTGATAAAGGATTTATGATTTGGATAGATCTTCGGGATCGTTACGGAATTACTCAGTTGGTTTTCGACCAAGACCGTTCTACAACGGAATTGATGGAAAATGCAAAGAAATTGGGACGTGAATTCGTAATTCAGGTGACAGGAAAAGTTATCGAAAGAGTAAGCAAAAACCCGAATATTCCGACTGGAGAAATTGAAATTTTAGTTGAAAAGTTAGAAGTTCTTAATGAATCTCAGCTTCCGCCTTTCACGATTGAAGATGAAACTGATGGTGGTGAAGAATTAAGAATGAAATACCGTTATCTGGATATCAGAAGAGCTCCGGTACGAGACAAACTGATCTTCCGTCACAAAATGGCGCAAAAAGTGAGAAATTATCTTTCAGACGAAGGGTTTATTGAAGTTGAAACTCCGGTTTTAATCAAATCTACTCCGGAAGGAGCGAGAGATTTCGTTGTACCTAGCAGAATGAATCCGGGACAATTTTACGCATTACCACAGTCTCCACAGACTTTCAAACAATTGTTGATGGTTGGTGGAATGGATAAATATTTCCAGATCGTTAAATGTTTCCGTGATGAGGATTTAAGAGCCGACAGACAACCGGAATTCACACAAATCGACTGCGAAATGGCTTTTGTGGAGCAGGAAGACGTGATGAATGTTTTTGAAGGAATGACTAAAACGTTGATCAAAGATATTACTGGTCAGGAATTCGGAACGTTCCCAAGAATGACATTCGCGGATGCTATGCAGAAATACGGAAACGACAAACCGGATATCCGTTTCGGAATGGAATTCGTAGAGTTGAATGATTTAGTAAAAGGAAAAGATTTCAAAATATTTGATGATGCCGAATTGGTTGTTGGAATAAATGTTGAAGGATGTGCAGATTATACAAGAAAGCAAATCGACGAGCTTGTTGATTGGGTGAAAAGACCTCAAATCGGAGCTTCAGGAATGGTTTGGGCTAAATTCCAGAATGATGGTGTGAAAACTTCTTCTGTGAATAAATTCTACAACGAGGAAGATTTAGCGAACATCATCGAGAAATTCGGAGCAAAAGAAGGAGATTTAATGTTAATTCTTTCAGGAAACGAGCATAAAGTAAGAACTCAGCTTTCTGCCTTGAGAATGGAACTTGGAAACCGTTTAGGATTAAGAAAAGGTGACGTTTTCGCACCGCTTTGGGTTGTTGATTTCCCGTTATTGGAGTTCGACGAAGAAAGCGGACGTTACCATGCTATGCACCACCCTTTCACCTCTCCAAAGCCGGAAGATATTCATTTATTGGAAACAGATCCGGGGAAAGCAAGAGCAAATGCTTACGATATGGTTTTGAACGGAAACGAAATTGGTGGAGGATCGATCAGAATTTTCGACAGAGATCTTCAATCAAGAATGTTTGATTTATTAGGATTTTCAAAAGAAGAAGCAGAAGCTCAGTTTGGATTCTTAATGAATGCCTTCAAATACGGAGCTCCGCCTCACGGTGGTTTGGCTTTCGGATTTGACCGTTTGGTAGCTATTCTTGACGGAAACGAAGTAATCAGAGATTATATCGCTTTCCCTAAGAATAATTCAGGACGAGATGTGATGATCGATGCACCGGCCGCAATTGCCAATGAACAGCTCGATGAATTGGAATTACAATTAAATTTAAAAGCATAAATTAGAAGCGGAGATTTTTTCTCCGCTTTTTTATTTAAATAAAAACTATGACCGAAGAAATTTTAATCTACAACACTCCTTGTACCGAAGAAATTTTCAAACAGATTCAACACTATGAATTTAAAAGAATTTGGAAAAAAAATCTCGCAAAAAACAATAAAAATTTATTCGCTGGCACTATCATTTTACTATTCGCAATAATATTTTTTATTACTGAAGATTATGGATTTGCAGGACTTTTTGGAGGATATGTAATTGCGACATACATCTATTGTTTCTCTTATTATTCTCAATACAAAAAACATAAAAAAAATATTCAGGAATTAATAGCAAGAGAAATATCAAACATCAAAATAAATTCAAAAGATGTAATTTGGGAATTTAATCCTACGCATTTTTGTTTCAAAAACTATAAATCTGAATACAAATTTATTTGGCAGGAAATTACTTACTGTATTTTAGATGACAAATATCTTTACATTACAGCCTCTTCATTCATGCATTTCATTTTAGACAAAGCGAATATTGATGAGAGCAATCTCAACAAAACAACTGCCTATCTTGAAAAAAAATCTCAGTTTAAAGAAGTTTAATCAAATCTTAAAACTATTTATGACAAGACAAGATTTCATTCAATTCATAGAAAATCTCGAAACAGATTTTATGGAAAATAAAGAACAATGAGAAACCAAAACCATTGAAGATATCGACGGTTTTATAAAAACACAGATCAATATGTTGATTTAGAAAAAAAAATGATCGGAAAGTTTTTTCACATGTTTTGAAAGGGAGTAGCTTACGAATAAAATCAATATAATAACGACTCATAATTTTCAACAATTATAAAATCATTTTTTTCTCAAAAGCAACAGAATTTATTACTTTTACGTAAACACAAATTTTGAATTATGAAATCTCCTTTAGAAATACTTCAAAAGTATTTTGGCTACGATAATTTCCGCCTCGAGCAAGCAAACGCCGTTGAAAATGTAATAAATAAGAAAGACACTTTTGTCCTGATGCCGACCGGCGGTGGAAAATCGCTCTGTTATCAAATTCCGGCTTTGGTTTTGGAAGGAACAGCAATTGTTATTTCGCCTCTTATTGCTTTGATGAAAGATCAGGTTGATGCATTGCGCGTGAACGGAATTTCAGCTTCGTACATCAATTCTTCGATGTCATTTTTTGAGCAAAATGAAACTTTAAATCAATTAAAAAACGGAAAACTCAAACTTTTATACGTTGCTCCCGAAAAATTAAGTTCGGAAAATGGAGCGTTTTTAGAAATGCTCAGGAAAATAAATATTTCCATGTTTGCGGTAGATGAAGCGCATTGTGTCTCGCATTGGGGTCATGATTTCCGTCCGGATTATTTATTTTTAAATGGATTAAAAAAGCAATTCCCAACGATTCCTGTCATCGCATTAACGGCAAGTGCCGACGAAATCACGCGGAAAGACATCATCAAACAACTGAATCTTCAAAATCCATTGGTTTTGATCTCTTCTTTTGACAGAGCCAATATCAAATATTTCGTTCAGTCGAAGCAATCTGTTCTGCAGAATATTATTCAATATCTTAACGAACATCCGGACGATTCGGGAATTATCTACTGTTTGTCGAGAAAAGGCACGGAAGAATTGTCTAAAAAGCTGAAGGAAAACGGCATCAATTCCGCTTTTTATCACGCAGGAATTTCATCATTGGAAAGAGCGGAAGTTCAGGAGAATTTTCTAAAGGACAAAACCCGGGTGATGGTGGCTACCATTGCTTTTGGAATGGGAATAGACAAGAGCAATGTCCGTTTTGTGATGCACGCAGATCTACCAAAAAATATCGAAAGTTATTACCAGGAAACGGGAAGAGCCGGAAGAGATGGTTTGCCGAGTGAAGCCATTTTATTTTACTCTTACGCCGATGTAATGAAGCTGAAAAAATTTGCAATGATAGAAGGTAATCAGGAACAATCTGAACTGATGTTGCAAAAGCTGAAACAAATGTCCGACTTTGCCGAAATGCAAAAATGCCGAAGACAATATCTCATGGAATATTTCGGTGAAAAACATGATGGAAACTGCAATTCATGTGATTTTTGCCTTAGTGAATTTGAGAATTGGGAAGCCACAACAGATGCTCAAAAATTATTGAGTGCAGTTTTCAGGTTAAAAGAACGATACGGAAAAAACTTAATTATTGATTTTCTGCGAGGCTCCAGAAGTGTAAAAATCACAGACTATATGCAGACTTTGCCCACTTATGGAATTGGAGATAATCACGATAAAAGTTATTGGCAAAATTTGGTTACTCAACTTCTGATCAATGGTTTTTTGAGTGAATCGAATGAAGAATTTTCGGTTTTAAAACTAAATGAAGAAAGCAAATTGGTTTTATTTAAGAATAAAAAAGTCATCTTCAGAAAAGTAAAAGAAAAAGCCAAAGCTGTGAATGTTGATGAAATAGAGACGGATTATTCAACTTCTACAATCGACAACAATCCAGATTTATTTTTGGATTTAAAAAGCCTGAGACGAGAAATTGCCGAACGAGAAAATGTTCCACCGTATGTTATTTTTTCGGATGTAACCTTACTAGAACTTTCAGCTTATCTTCCTCACACAAATGAAGAACTTAATGAAATAAGTGGTTTCGGAGCTTTTAAAATCGAAAAATATGGTGAGAATCTTCTGAAAGTCATTCACAATTATTGTGAGATTCATAATTTAACCAGTAGAATTTCCGAAAAGAAACCAAAAAAGAAAACTGCAACGAAAAACACCAACAAATCTCCAGCAGGAACTTTTACAACGACTTTTCAAATGTTCAAAGCAGGAAACAACATCGAAGAAATCGCTAAAATGAGAAATTTGACTATACCAACCATTCAAAATCATTTGGTTAATTTCATAAAAGTTGGAACCATTAAGCCAATTGAATTGATGGACATTAGCAAACTGCAACCTATTATTGATATTGCAAAAAGACAGTCTATTCAATCTCTGAAAGCTATTAAGGAAGAAATCGGTGAGGATTTTTCTTATTTTGAAATTAATATTGCGGTCGCTTATCATCAATCTCAAAAATGAAAAGTACAGATATTGAGAGAAATCTGCGAAGTTACTTGATGAGATTTAGTCAAAAACCAAGTAAACCCTTAACACCTTATTTTTTTCATTTTCAATAAAAAACAATCTTAGATTTAAAACATTCTTTAACAAAATTAAGAATTTTGGTAAATATGCAAATCTCTCTGTGGAAAAGGGATTTCAATTCCTGCATTATCAAGTGCTCTTTTGCAATTAATGATTAGCTCTTCATTCATCGCCCAAAAATTATCCAGAGAAGTTGTTGCTCTTATCGATAAATTGATGGCGCTATCACCCAATTCCGTTACCACAACCTGAGGTGCAGGACTTTCGAATGCATACTGATTATTTTTTATTACGTCTAAAAGAATTTTTTTTGCTTCATTAAGGTTTGCATTATAAGAAACTCCAATATTAAACCACGTACGGCGTGTGCCCAAATGGGTATAATTTGTAATGCTGTTATTGGAAACATCTCCATTCGGGATTATCACAATTTGATTTTGTGGAGTAATAAGTCTCGTGTGAAAAATATCAATTTCATGTACCGTCCCAGATTCTCCAGATTTCACCTCAATATAATCACCTACTTTAAAGGGTTTCAACATTAAAATTAAAATTCCTCCCGCAAAATTCGCCAGTGATCCCTGCAAAGCTAAACCGATTGCCAAACCTGCTGCCCCAATCATAGCTACAAAGGCAGAAGTCTGCACACCAAGCTGTGTAACGACTATAATAAATAGCAAAATATTCAGTGACCATGTAATCACATTCAGCAAAAATTTTTGCAGAGAAAGCTCCACTTCCTTCTTGATAAATGCTTTTCTAATTAGTTTTTTTAGTAATCCTATTATCCATCTTCCTACGATAAATATAAGAATGGCAGATACCAAAGCAGTAATAAGTCTTGGCGCCATAGCAATAGCAGACGTTATAAAATTCTCCCAGTTATCTTGTACATTGCTTAAATTTAAATCTTTCATTAAAAATTTTTTTAGTAATTATTATAAATTAGAATTTGAGATTATTCCCAACAGTAATATTGTTGAAAATTATTTAATTAAAAAGAAGACTGACTTCTTTCAGAAATAGAAGCGTCAAAGGTAGTAAAATTTAGAAAACACGAATACAAGCAGTTATATTGAAAACATTTTACTACAAAATAAATATATAATCCTTTTTCATTAATTAATTGATATTCATACGGCACAATCATTGTATTTTCTTCTAAAAATAAAGACAATGAAAGCAATTTGGAACGGTGCCATTGGTTTTGGCTTGGTCAATATTCCTGTAAAGATTTATTCTGCAACAGAAACCAGTAAACTGGATCTTGATATGCTGGATAAATCTGACTTTTCAAATATTAAATTCAAAAGAGTCAACGAAAAAACAGGTAAGGAAGTAAAGTGGGCAAACATTGTAAAAGGTTATCTTATGGATGACAAATATGTTGTTCTCGATGATGAAGATTACGAAGCTGCAAGCCCGGAAAAAACGAAAATTCTTTCGATAGAACATTTTGTAAAAGAAGTAGAAGTTGACTCTGTCTATTTTGAAACTCCATATTTTCTCGAACCGCAGAAAAACGGAGAAAATGCTTACAGACTTTTAATTAAGGCTTTACAACAAACTAAAATGGTCGGTATAGGAACGTTTGTTCTTCGCGACAGTGAAGCGATAGGAATGGTTCGGCCGTACAATGATGAGGTTTTAGTTTTAAACCGTCTCAGATTTGATCAGGAAATCAGAGATTACAAAGACTTAAAAATCCCAGCCAAGAAAGCGCCGAAACCAGCCGAACTGAAAATGGCTAAAAACCTGATCGAGCAGTTATCTGAACCCTTCGATCCTACATTTTATAAAAATACATATTCGGAAGAATTGCTTAAAATCATTAAGAAAAAAGCGAAAGGTAAATCTGTAAAGCTGAAAAAATCTGAACCAGCAAAACAGGGAAAAGTGATTGATCTAATGGCACAGTTGAAAGCCAGTCTACAAAGTCCGAAATCTAAAAACGCTTCTTAGTTATGGCACTTAAAGATTATAATGATAAAAGAAAGTTCGATGAAACTACCGAACCTAAAGGAAAAACAAAAAAAAGTGATGAAAAGCTGATTTTTGTGATCCAGAGACATGCTGCCTCACGGTTGCATTATGATTTCAGGCTGGAAATGGAAGGCGTTCTTAAAAGTTGGGCTGTTCCGAAAGGACCTTCATTAAATCCTGATGACAAACGTCTGGCGATGATGGTAGAAGATCATCCATATGATTATAAAGATTTTGAAGGAAATATACCGGAAGGAAATTATGGAGCCGGACAAGTTGAAGTCTGGGACAGCGGAACTTATGAACCTTTAGACCAAGCCAGCAAGCTTTCTGATGAAAAAGAATTGTTGAAAGAACTAAAATCTGGTTCGCTAAAATTTATCCTTCACGGCAAAAAACTGAAAGGTGAATTTGCATTAGTAAAAATGAAAAATACTGATAATAACGCATGGCTGCTAATAAAACATAAAGATAAATTTGCAAAAGATGAATACGATGCCGAAGAAAATGTTTCACCGAAATCATTAGTCTCAAAATTTTTAGAGGAAAAAAAAAGCCCAAAAAGCAGCAAAAAGAAGTCATAACTTCTCAAACAAAACATAAATTTCAACGGTTCAATTCTTTAGTTGATGAAAAAAAACTCGAGAAATTCATCAAGCCAATGCTTGCAAAATCTTCTGACGAGGCTTTTGATGATGAAAACTGGATTTTTGAAATCAAATGGGATGGCTATCGTGCTGTGGCTGATTTAAGCAAAAAAAATCCTTTATTTTACTCCCGAAACGGCATTTCGTTTGTATCAAAATTTCACACAATCGTTGAAGATTTTTCTCAGCAAAAACACAAAATGATTTTGGATGGTGAAATTGTAGCTTATGATGAAAATGGAAAACCAAGTTTTCAACTATTACAACAAATCGGCGACAATCCGAATCTTGCTTTAACGTATCAGGTTTTTGATTTACTCTGGCTAAACGGGCATTCTACCGAAGAATTGCCTTTAATTCAAAGAAAAGAGCTTTTAAAAGATGCATTAATTGAAACCGATCTTATTAAATATTGCGATCACGTTCCTGAAAAAGGAATTGATTTTTTCAGTCAGATGAAAAAAATGAAACTGGAAGGGATGATTGCTAAAAAATCTGATAGTATTTATACTGAAAACAGCCGAAGTACCGATTGGCTCAAAATAAAATTCACCAATACCGAAGAAGCAATAATTTGTGGTTTCACAGAACCAAAAGGTTTCAGAAAAGCCTTCGGAGCTTTAATTCTTGGTAAATATATCAATGGTAAACTCATCTATTCGGGACACACCGGAACCGGATTTAATAATGAATTATTGAATCAACTTCATGAGAGACTGAAAAAAATAATTGTAAAAACTTCGCCATTTGAAACCATTCCCAAAACCAATATGCCGGTTACATGGACGAAGCCAGAATTGGTTTGTGAAATAAAATATTCTGAAATTACAAAAGATGGAATGTTCCGCCACCCGGTATTTGTAGCGATTCGGGAGGATAAAGACGCGAAAGAAATCAGCAACTCAATCACAAAAAACACTCAAAAAACCACCAAATCTAAAAGTATGAAAACTAAAAAAAATACAGAAAATACAGAAGATGAGTTTGAAAATGATAGTGAAATTAAACTGAACCGACATACAATAAAACTTACGAATCAAAACAAGATATATTTCCCGCAAGATGAGGTCAGCAAAGGGGATATTGTGGAATATTATCAGTCGGTCGCTGAATACATTTTACCACATCTGAAAAATCGACCGCTTTCTTTAAACCGTTTTCCTAATGGAATTGAAAAATCCGGATTTTATCAAAAAGATGCTGGTGACTCTTTCCCTGACTGGATCAAAACAACAAAAGTTTATTCTGAATCTACAGATAAATACATTGATTACGCCATCTGTAATGATAAAGCGACATTGGCTTATCTGAATAATCTGGGTTGCATTGATTTTAATCCGTGGAATTCTTCGCTTCCTGATTTGGAACATCCTGATTATCTGGTTTTAGATCTTGATCCCTCGAAGAAAAATAGTTTCGATGATGTGATTGAAACGGCTCAACAAGTGAAGGAAGTTTTAGATTTAATAAAAATAAAAGGTTATTGTAAAACTTCCGGCAGTACGGGAATTCATATTTATATTCCAATGGGTGGCAGTTACGATTATGATCAGGTAAAAGATTTCGCCCATATTCTGATGAAGCAGGTGAATGACAAACTCCCTAAAATCACGACTTTAGAACGCAGTCTTCAAAAAAGAGACGACAAAAAGATCTATCTTGACTATCTTCAAAACCGACAAGGGCAAACTTTGGCAAGTGTTTACAGCATCAGACCGAAAGAAGGAGCATCTGTTTCGATGCCGATTGAATGGAACGAACTGAAAAAAGGATTAAAGCCTACTGATTTTACTATTGAAAATGCCTTGGAGCGAATTAAGGAAAAAGGTGATTTATTTAAACCTGTTTTAGGAAAAGGAATTGATATGATGAAAGCGCTGGAATTGTTGCAGGATGTGGAGTAATTTAGTATTTTTAATTAAACACTTATTATGAAAAACAAACTCTACTTAATAGTATTTCTATTTATACAATTTTTTTTCAACGCTCAAATCACACAATTATCGTACGATAAGATATTAAATTACACAATAAAAGAAGACAATAATTTTAAGGTTTATAGTAGTAAATCAGAAACAGGTAATCTAATCATTGGATACGGTGAAAATTGGGAAACTACATATAGTAAAGACTTTACTTGGCAATACAAAAAAAATATTCTTAATGGATATTTAATGAATGACAAATATCTCCATCAAAATGGCAGTAGCTTAAGTAATGATTATTTGGAAGTAGATTTACTAAAAAACAGTGATCTTTACAATGTGGGTTCATTTAAAAACTGTATTGCGTACAACGGCTCATTCAAAGAAAATAAAACTGGGAATAACTTCATGATTTATTGCTTGCAAATGGACGATGATCATGATTATTCAGAGATGAACAGGTTTTTATTTACAACCCAGTTCGGAATTAATTTTGAAAATTTACCACAAAACAACATCGTCGTAAAAGTAGTTTTAGTTGATAAAAATGGAGAAGCTACAGTCAATTTTTTAGATTTGATCGACACTGTAAATGAGACTCAGAAATTATACTTTAATAAAGACTATATCGAAGCTTATATCAACCAAAAACCATCTCCAAAAGATAAAAAAACCGCACCATTTTACTGTAAATTTATTATTGAGGAAGTTTATCTTTCTAATGAGGTTGAGAAGAGGCTCAATCAATTTATGAATGAAATGGCTATTTATTATAATGAATATGGATATCTGGATATCGATGATCAAAATAAATTCTACGATTCTGAAATTCAAAGATTAGCAACTTTTTATAAAAAACATAATCATTTGGACTCAAAACAAATTGAAAAATTTACATCAACCTTGAAAAAGCTAAAAACAAGTAAAAAAGAAGAGGACTTCTTTTGGGTTAGGGATGCTTATTAATATTACGGTAATTTCGCCACCAAACTCTCTGGTAAAATTTTTAAAATAATGTAAATCAGTTTCCATTTAAAGTTTGGGACAATCGTGAAAGAATTCCCTGCATTCACGATATGCTTTGCTACATAATCAGGCTCCATCAGAAGGTTTTTATTGAGGTCTAAGCCAGCATTGATTTTTGTATTAATATACCCGCTTATCAAAACATTGACCTTTATATTTCTTTGCGCTAATTCCTGCCTTAAACCAGCCAAATAAGTCGTGAAAGCTGCTTTTGTACTTCCGTAAACGAAATTACTTTTGCGACCTCTCACTCCGGAAAGAGAAGATAATCCGATAATTCTCTCTAAATTTTTATTGCTTTGATCCATTGCAATTATATTTAAAACAGAAACGGCTCCCATATAATTGACTGTCATCATTTGTTGAGCTCCTTGGAAATTGCTTAAAGCTTTTTCATTATCAACTAAAAATCCTGCTGCGTAAATTACAATGTAAGGCTTTGTTGTAAGTTCATCATAAAATTTCTGATGAGAATCAAAGTCTGAAGCATCAAAATATAAAACAGAAACCTTTGACAAGTTATTTTTAGTAACGAATTCTTTCAGAGAATCTATACTTCTGGAAGCTGCAATAATGGCAAAACCTTTTTCAACATATTGTAAAATACATTGTTTGGCAACATCGGAATTGGCTCCGAGAATGAGAACGGTTTTGTTTTGATTCATTTTGTAAAGATAAATTAAACCTTATAAATTAAGAAAATTATCATCCGAGGAAGGTGAAATTCGTTACAATTTTAAATTGAAACAGTAAGTTTTAGTTAAGAAACTAAGATTATTAAGATGGATTCTTAACTCCGCTTTGCTGCGTTCTAAATGACACTACGCTTAAAACATTAATATAAAAAGAATCGGCGCGGTGACTAAAGGTCACCGCGCCGAAACACAATATTATTTAAAACTAAAATTATTTCTTTTCAGTTTCGATAACTTCTTTTTTGTCAGCAGCTTTCGTTGCTTTTTCACCGAAACGGTTATCAGTAAACTCTCTTGAGATCGCTGCTTTTTCAAATTTTAGTTTCCCGGAAAGAGTTTCGATAACTACTCCGTCTTCCTGAATCTGAGCTATTCTTCCGTGAAGACCAGAAGTAAGCACTACTCTGCTTCCCACTTTCAGCTCTTCCTGAAATTTTTTCTCCTGCTTCTGCTTCTTCATCTGTGGTCTGATCATCAGAAAATAAAATCCGACAACCATCACCCCCATCATCATCAACATGGTAGTTGAATTTCCCTGTGCAGGTGCTTGTAAAAATAATGTTAACATATTCATTTTTTATGGTTGAATATTGGCATTGAATGTCAATTTTACCGGAGCATTTTCTACGTTAGCAAAAACATCAGCATATTTTTGTACACTTCCGTCAAAGTTTGAAGAATCAAAGCTTAACGTGATTTTTCCTTTTTTACCCGGCATAATTGGTTCTTTTGTAAATTCAGGAGCAGTACATCCGCATCCAGGTTTTACTTCAGAGATAATTAATGGGTTTGTTCCTGTATTGGTAACCTCATAAACGTGGTTTACTTTTGCACCTTTTTTAATATTTCCAAAATCGAAATTGCTTTCAGATAATGCAATTGTTGTGGTAGGCTGGTTAGATTTTACAGGAGCTGCAGCTTCAGTTCCCGCTACTGTAGGAGTTACCGGTGCAACTGTAGAATCTGCAACAGGAGCATTGGTAGAATCTACACCAATAACTTCTGGGTTTTGTACTTCTTTATTTTCTTTTTTACAAGAAACCAATCCGAAACCGATTACAGACAAAGCAATAATTGATAATGTCTTTTTCATATTAAATTAATTTTAATTTATATTCTATTTAAGTCTTTACAATATTTATCTAAAATTCCATTGATGAATATGTTGGAACGATCTGTAGCAAATACTTTTGCAATCTCAATATATTCATTAATAATAACTCTTGAAGGTGTAAAAGGAAAATTGTCAAGTTCCGAAATAGCAGTCGTTAAAATAACTTTGTCCATCAATGCTATTCTTTCCAAATCCCAGTTTTCAAGACGTTCAGAAAGCTTTTTTTCATTGGCCTCCCAGTTATTCAAAGTATCTCTCAGAAGTTTGCCTGCAAAATTTTTGTCTTCATCATCTTTAACCATTTTAATCAAAGTGCGGCTTTCTTCATTCTCCTTCATAAAACCGATGGTCTTCTGCACCATTGAGTTTGCAATATGAATATCGTCTGACCACGTCAATTCTCTATCGCTGATATAATCATGAAAATCTTCGTTTTCGGCAATATATCTTAAAAATAATTTCCCGATAAATTTCTGGTCATCTTCAAAAGAATATCCATCTTCCTTCATAAAATCCTGATAACGCTTTCCTGCTGTCATACGTTGGAAAGTTTTCACCAACATATCATCGTGCAAGTCCCATTTCAAATCTTTATGCTGACCTGTGAAATATAATCTCTCAGGGTTTTCCTCAAGCTTTTTTAAAACCTGATTATTGATAAATTTTTGATTGGGATTGACATCTGAATCAGTTTTAAAGTATTTATTCTTACCAATTTCCATTTGGTTTTCTGCAAGGTCTTTAAGACCAACCAGAAAATTCAACTGAAAAATATAGAGATTATAGATTTTCTCTATTCCCGAAAACATGTTTTTTTCTAACACATCAAATTTTATCGGATTTTGGTAGTACGAATACACGGTTTCTACTACTTTTTCACGGATTTGTCTTCTTCCTAACATTCAAAGAGCTTTTTATGGGTGCAAAGATATGAAATTTAAAATTTATGAAATTCTCTGTCTCCCTCAATTTTTGTAATTTTGTAAAACTTTATGAAAGCACTGAAAACTCTGAACCCATACTTCTGGAAGCACAAAATATTATTATTTTGGGGGTTCCTATTTATAATTGCCAGTAATTTTTTTAATATCTATAAAGTACAGTTTGTCGGGAAATCAGTTGACGAATTGACGAAACAAGGAAATCTCGGCTTTAATAAGCAGGTTTTAATCTATGTTGCCATTATTGTCGGCTGTTCACTTCTTACCGGTTTTTTTACTTTTATGATGCGACAGACCATCATTGTTGCCTCCAGAAGAATTGAGTACGAACTGAAAAATAAAATTTACAGACATTATCAGGATTTATCGCTTACAGATTACAAGCAGACAACGATTGGAGATTTAATGAACAGATTAAGCGAAGATATTGTTGCTGTAAGAATGTATTTGGGACCTGGCGTAATGTACGTGATCAATTTGGTTGTCTTATTATTGATTACCAGCTTTTATATGCTCACAACCGATGTTTCAATGACAGTTTGGACGTTATTGCCACTTCCTATTTTGTCTTACATCATATTTAAAGTAAGCTCAATCATCAATAAAAAGTCAAAAGTGATGCAGAAGAGCCAGTCTGCCATTTCTACTTTTGTACAAGATAGTTTTTCAGGAATAAGAGTGGTAAAATACTTTGCAAAAGAAAAATATATTCAAAAGAATTACGGTATAAAAGTAAGCGATTATCAGGATAAAGCTTTAGATCTTGCAAAAACAGAAGCCTATTTTTTCACAATTATTTTGTTTGTAATCGGATTGTTGAATGTTGCTGTAATTCTGATTGGTGGGCAAAAATATATCGCTGGCGAGCTTACGGTTGGTAAAATTGCAGATTTCTTCATGTACATCAATATTTTGATCTGGCCGTTTTCAATGGTGGGTTGGGTGACTTCGATCAATCAAAGAGCAGAAGCTTCTATGCAGAGAATTAATGAGTTTTTGGAAAAGCAGTCTGATATTTACAACAAAAACTTTGAAAACTATCCTATTAAAGGTGATATTGAGTTCAAAAATGTATCTTATGTCTATCCAAATACAGGCATCAAAGCATTAGATAATTTAAGTTTTACAATTGAAGCCGGAAAATCTTTAGCCATTATGGGGAAAACCGGTAGTGGAAAATCAACCATCGCCTTACTTCTCTGCCGACTTATTGATCCTACTGAAGGTGAAATTCTGATTGACGGAAAAAATTTAAAAGATCATAATCTTGAGAATTACAGAAACTTTATCGGATATATTCCACAGGAAAGTTATCTATTTTCAGATTCTATTGAGCATAATATTGGGTTTTCTATCGATAATCCTACTCACGAGAAAGTGGTTGAATATTCTAAAATTGCAGACGTACACAAAAACATTGTTGAGTTCAAGGAACAGTACAAAACCATGGTAGGAGAACGTGGCGTAATGCTTTCGGGAGGTCAGAAGCAGAGAATTTGCATTGCAAGAGCATTGATAAAAGACCCGAATATCATTATTTTTGATGATTCTTTATCCGCTTTAGACACAGAAACCGAGCAAAATATTCTTGAAAATATTGATACTAAAATCAATAATGCAACTTCTATAATCATCACACATAGAGAGTCTAGCGCACAAAGAGCAGACAAAATCCTTAATCTTAGCGAAATTACCAATTCTGCAACCGCATAGTCAAAACATTTGGAATTGTTAAATAAATCATAAAAAAAATTTTGTGATTGAAAGAAATATTTTATATTTGTTCTTAACAAGATTAAAAAAAATATCTAATAATGAGTGAATACAAGGAACGCCATGAAAATGAAATTTTCACTAAGGTGTTAAAAGCGGGGAGAAGAACTTATTTCTTTGATGTGCGAGAGACTAAAGCAGGAGATTATTATCTTACGATTACCGAAAGCAAAAAGAATTTCGGAGAGAATGGAGAAGCTACATTCGAGAAGCATAAAATTTATCTTTATAAAGAAGATTTTAAGAGTTTTCAGGAGATGTTTAATGAGTCCACAGATTTCATCATTAATGAAAAGGGTGAGGATGTTATTTCAGAAAAGCATGATAAAGATTTCAAAAGCAGAACATACACAATAGATTCTGACGACGAAGTTTAAATCAAAACATATCTAAAAAAACACAAGCATCTGAAAAAGGATGCTTTTTTTATGAATAACTAATTCCAATTTCATGTTGGAAAAATGCTATTTGTAAAAATAAAAAAACACATTTTCAAAAAGAAAATGTGTTTACTGTGGGTGAATGAGGGGTCTCGAACCCCCGACCTCCGGAACCACAATCCGGCGCTCTAACCAACTGAGCTACAATCACCGTTTTGGTGGTGCAAATATAAGAAAGATTTTTTAATTACAAAATAATTCCATCAAAATTTTTCATCGCAATCAGCTTCTCAGTCGTAAATCCCTCAGCATAAGCAACTCCCGATAGTCGACCTAAATTCTGGGCACGATATGTCAAACTTTCATAAAAGTCTTTTGTAGCAATTGGAGTCACCGGCTCTTTAGATGCTGGATCATAAAACTGAGTTTTAAATGCCATACAGGCCTCCAGCTTTTTTTCAAGATGTTCTGAAATATCAATGACAAATTCCGGTTGAATTTCTTTCCATTGAATATAGTGGAATATTTGTTTAGGTCTCCATACTTCCTGAATCTCGCCTTCTAAAACCGTTTCTATTTTTCTCAACCCAGATAAAAAGCACGCATCTGATACTAATTTCGCTGCTTTTGCATGATCCGGATGTCTATCATCAATTGCGTTAGCTAAAACGATTTCTGGTTGGTATTTGCGGATCATTTTTACAATATCTATCTGATATTCTTCAGAATTGACAAGGAAACCATCTTTTAGCCCTAAATTCTCTCTGGCAGCAACTCCCAAAATTCTGGCAGCTTCAGTCGCTTCTTCTTTTCTTGTCTGATCGGTTCCCCTAGTTCCCAATTCACCTTTGGTTAAATCAACGATAACAATGGTTTTTCCTTCTGAAATTAATTTAGCAATTGTTCCGCCACAACCCAATTCAACATCATCGGGATGAGCTCCAAAAGCAAGTATATCTGTTTTCATAATTTAATAATAATTTAAATGATGTAATCGTCTTCAATTTATCTAATAATAAGAGCAACTCATCAAATTCAAAGATAAGGTTTAAACAAAAACTTCCCAAACATTACGAATGGGAAGTTGTTATATCAATAATTTAATTTTTAAATTACTTATTTATTTCTGCATTTAATTTTACAGCATCCTGATAAGCAGGGTCTAGCTGTAAAGATTTTGCAACATAATCCTTTGCTTTAGCAAGATCTTTATCTTTTTCAAGATAAGCAACCGCAAAGTATGCATAAGCAAGAGTCTGTTTGTTAGCTTCTACTTCTGCTGGTTTCACCGTTGAAATAAATTTCTCATAAGAAATTTTTGCTGCATCATTATTCCCAGCTTGCTGATAAGCATAACCCTGGCTGTAATATGCCGGCGCCCAATCTGGAAGCAATGTGCTCATTTTCTGCCATGTTACCACAGCTCCATTCCAGTTTTTAGCATCTTGGTAAGCATTTGCCAATTTGTATAAAGCATCAGAGTCTTGTGGGTTTGCAGCAACTAATTTTTTGAAAGATTCAATTTCCGGAGAAGTTGGTCCAGCATTTACAGCAGCCTGAGAAGCTCCTCCACCATTGATTTTAGCCAATTCCATATCCCACTTCATTGTTTCATCTTTAGCCGCCTTAGCTAATCCAATTTTTTGCTGTGCTTCTGCCTGTAAAGCTGATTTTTTAGCTGCATCAGTTTCAGTTTTAGCCAAACCTGCAGCAATTAATCCCATCAAACCTTGGTCAGCAGGCTGAATTCTTGATTTTTCAGCTTTAGACACGAATGAATCCATATTTTGTTTAGCTTCAGCATATTGACCATCTGCATAATTAACATATGATCTTAACTTAAACTTAATAGGATCATCAATTTTGTCAAAGATTTTATCTAAAATAGCTTTTGAATTTGCATAATCTTCGTTAGTGAAATACAATTTTGCAATCTCTAACTGAGTATAAGGATCTTCATCTGCATATTTTGTATAATTAATCAAATCCTGAGTTGCTTTTGCATTCTCCTGATACTTGATGTCATAAGCCGCCAAAGCCTTGTAAGCCGGCGCATAGGTAGGATCTGTAGCAATTGCCTTATCAATACTAGTTTTAGCTTGTTGCCACTGCTGAGCAGCCATCCATAAAGTTCCTATTCTTGTATAAACAGAAGCTTTATTTTTTGCTAATGGTAACGCATTGTCATAAGCTGTCATTGCATCTCCAGGAACTCTTTTTAATCTGTACGCATCACCTAAAGTATAGTAATAGTAAGCAGGAACATCTTTTCTGGAAGCTCTTTCAATAGCTTTATTCAAAAATTGAATTGCTAAATCCGGAGAGTTATTTTTTTCAAATAATGTTAATGCTTCAGCTGCTCTGAACAATACTTCAGCATCTTTCTCTCTAGAGTCTGAAACAATTTTCTGGATCTCTGCAATAGCAGATTTATCACCTTTTCCAAGTTTAACCGTAGCTAAACCAATTTGATTTAAATAACTTTTTTTACCAGCAGCTAAACCTTTATTGAAGTTTTCTGTAGCTTGAGCAAAATCTGGTTCACCTTGTCTTAAAAAAGAATTTCCTAGGTAGAAATAATTTTCTGCTGTAGGTTCTTTTGCAATCATAGACGCGAAATTGGTTTTCGCAGCAGCAAATTTATCGCTATCCATGCTGTTAATACCATCCAGTAATGTCTGTGCAAAGGCAAAATTGGTAAAAAATACCACTGATGCTCCTAAAGCAATCTTCTTTACATTCATAATCATTATATCTTTCATTATTATTTTTAAATATGTATTCTAAAAAACCGAATTATAAATACACAATTTTCAGACCAATATAATAAATCGGTTTGAGAGTTGCTATTTTTTAAGATTTTTTAACGCATCTGTACTTCTCTGCGATAAAGATTGTAAGGCTGCAATCCTTCTTTCTGAACAATTTTTTGCCCCAAATGTGTACAAGAATATCTTATAAAGCCATTTGCAATGTTGAAGCCTCCTTCGTTAGTAAGAAAATACAATACCCTTGTAAAAGGATATTTCATCTCACGAAGACCTTCAAAATCGGGAGAATGAGTTTCTTTTCCATTGACAACAGGAAGAATCTTTATCAAACTTCTTAGTTTCTCAGCTTCTTTATCGTAAGGCCGGCTTATTGTATTTAAACCAATTACACCTATTTTATTAGGATATTTATTGAGCTCTTCAATTAAATTTACACTTCCAGGAATAATTGAAAATTTCAAATCTTTAGGAAGTTTATTTAGTTTTTGGGCTACAAAATTTAGGTTACTGGAATTTGTTCCGTCGAAAACAAAATTTTTCTCTTCCGACTGAAGACCGGAAGTTATCTCTTCCATTGTAATATTTTCCTTTTTGGAATCTTTGGGTACAAAGAATACAATAGCGTCCGCAGCAAATTTAGCAGGTACAATTTTCATGTCTACTTTTTCTTCGTAAGCCTTAATTTCTTCAGGAGATAATTCTTTAGACATTACCGCAATTCGCGCTTTATTATTTAGGAGATCAATAAATCCTAAATCTTCTTTCTTGGCAACTACTTTTATTTTTGTATCGGGATATCCAATCATATAACCGTCTGCCAATGCTTCAGTAACACTTTTAAATGACTCATCGGTTAAGATTGTCATTTCACCTTTATTATAGGAAGCCTTATTTTCCTCTTTTTTTGAACAGTTAATCATTAAAACCGTACAAAAAAGGGCTGAAAAAAATGCTCTAATTTTCATCTTCATCTGTATTTCTGAATTTTTTTATTACTCTCCATATTCTGAAGATACCGTAAAGTATTAATACTGCTCCCAGAGAGTATGCATATATGGGCTCGAGGAATTTATACACCATCATTACGATTCCTAAGACAACGTAACAAATTCCTGCGACTAAGGATAACCAATTGAACATCATACAACAAAAATATTAAAAAAAATAAAAAGAGAAGCATATGCTTCTCTTTTTTAATTATTATTTAAAATAAACTAATAACTTATTCTGGCGGTTGCATTGCCAATGGAAGTCTGTATCTGTAACGTACAGCTTTACCATTAATTTTTGCTGGAGCCCATTTGTTTTTAATAGATTTTACGGTTCTTACTGCTTCAGAATTAAAATCTGAATTTTTACCAGTTACTTTGATATCAGTAATACTACCATCTCTTTCAACTACAAATGTTACTTCACCTTTTACCACTCCGTCTGCACCTTCAATTGCCGAACTGTCAAAGTTCTCTCCAACTTTTTTTCTAAAGGCATTAATTCCTCCAGGGAATTCTGCAGTTTGCTCAACCTCGTTATAAACTTGAGTTTCACTTACCTGCGGCTTAACTTCAGCTGTAGAAGTTTTATTACCTGTAGATGGTGGTGGTGGTGGCGGTGTATAAGCAGGAGCTTTCACTCCTTCCTGAGCTACCAAACCAGTAGTAGTTTCCAATTGCTTAGAAATTGGCGGCGGCGGAGTTTCCACTTTTGGAGCTTTCACCGGTTCCGGAACTACGTTTTGAATAATCTCAATCTTTTCCTCTTCCACTGGTGGCGGAGGTGGTGGTGGTTCTTCTTCTTTTGGCTGCTCGATAATCGGGTCTTCTTCGATAATTTCAACCAAATCAGACTTTACCTCTACAGCTTCTTTTTCATTCATACTTTTAATAGTCATATAAATGAAAGGAGACAAAGCAGTAACCAAGAATAATCCTGTTCCGATAAGAAAAGACTTTGTCAGTAATCTAGGATACTGATGTCTAAGATCGTACGCACCATATTCTTTATTTCTATTTTCAAATACAATCTCGTCTAAAGTAAGATTTTGATTGTAAATATTTTCATCTGCCATTATGTTGCAAATTTAAATGTTAAATTACTTTGCAGCAACTGATTAGTTACCTACTTTCTTATCATAAACAGCTTTCTCATAAGGCTTAAGATCGGTTACCCCGTATCTTTCGCTTTGTGTAATTGCCATTTCGTCAAGAATGTCTACAAAGTTCTTATATACCGCATCATCAGTAGGCTTAATAATCACTGTAAACAGATCTTTCTTTTTAGCCCTTGCTTTTGCTTGCTTAATAATCTCTCTAATCCCTTCTCTATCTAAGTTAGTTTCAATCATCGTCTGGTCGTTAAGACCTGCCTGGTCTTGCTGATGCCAGAAAACTCTGTTGTCTTTTCCTAATAATAGAGTGATAGAATTCGATAAGTCGATTTCAGTCGGAGGTGGTTTTTGAGTTTCGTCTTTCGGTTTTGCCGGAAGACCCAAATCCATCACATTCGGTTTACTAAACGTTGATGTAAACATAAAGAACATCAATAGTAAGAAATTAAGGTCAACCATTGGTGTCATATCGACAGCAGGGTTGTTTTTCTTGGATCGAACTTTACCACCTTTGGCGCTCTTATCCTGTACTTGTACTTGTGCCATTTCTTCTTCTTAATTATTCGTTAGGTTTACCTTCTTGAGACGTAATCAACCAAAATTTAAGAAAATCGATATCTCTTAAACCCTCAAATAAACTTTTAACTTTAGGATACTCTGTCGTAACATCACCCTTGATTGCCAGTTTGTAGTCTGCGTTTACACTTAAACTCTGCTCTACCCAATCCGTTAATTGCTTGTTTGTACTATCCATCGGAATCCCTGTAGGACTCTTATAATTTTTCTGCTCATCTTCAGGCAAATCCAAGTAGCTTCTCAATTGGTTCATAGGAACTCCAATAGATTGTACTTTTTGGAATGCTGCTTTTTGTTTATTATCAAAAGTAACATTGTACTTTTTGCCCATTTTTTCTAAAAGCTCTAATCTCTCTGTTGCATTTTCTACAGGCTGAAAATAAAATTTCCCGTCCGGTGTAGCATTAATAGTCATTAAACTTGCATCAGGAAGTAACTTCTCTGAGATTGAAGATGGCGGTTTGATCTGCTCCACATCAGGTTTTTTGAACTGAGTGGTCATAATAAAGAACGTAAGTAGTAGGAACGTAACGTCGCACATTGCGGTCATATCCGTAACTACACCATGTCTTTTTGGTTTTATTCTCGCCATTATTTATTATCTAATTATTAAAACTTCTTTTTTTGTGTAAAAACACATTCTCACTATTTCTTAGTGGAATTCTGCAAAAGACTGCTGAATGCTCATTGCGATCTCATCGATCTTATAAGTCAACCCGTCAATTTTAGAAGTAAAGAAGTTGTAAAGGATAATCGCTACTGCAGAAGTACCAATACCTAATGCCGTGTTGATCAAGGCTTCAGAGATACCGATTGATAATGCAGCTGCATCCGGAGTACCACCTCCAGCTCCTAAAGCGAAGAATGCTCTAATCATCCCGATTACTGTTCCCAATAGTGCTACTAATGTTGCAACAGTACCTAAAGTAGAAAGAATCATCATGTTTTTCTCTAACATTGGCATCTCAAGAGTTGTAGCCTCTTCGATCGCTTTGTTTAGAGCAACCATTTTCTGCTCTTTGTTTAGAGTAGTATCATGAGCTAAAGCTTTGTAAGTTGTAAGACCTTCTTTTACAACATTTCCTACAGAACCTTGCTGTCTGTCGCACTCTTCTAAAGCTTCGTCAACTTTATTGCTATTTAATAAACTTCTTACTTTTACTACGAAGTTATCTACGTTACCTGCACCTGAAGCTTTGCTTAAAACAAAATATCTTTCAAATGAGAAAACAATTACAGTAATCATGAATGTTACCAATAACGGTACAATAATACCTCCCATGTAGATCATTCCCAAAAATCCTTCAGGATGCATCTCTTTACCTTCTACATCAGAAAACGCAACTGATGCACCTGCCAATCTTGGATCAGCTTTAAAGTTACCCGGGCTACCCAATACGAATAACCAAATACAAATTCCTATAACTAATAGAATAGGAATAATTACAGCTGGATTAAGACCTCCTGCTTTTCTAGCAACTACTTGCTCATCATTTTTTGAAACATTCATTTCCATATTTAACTAAATTATATTGTTTTAAAATTTTAAAGTTGTAAAATAAAGGCAAAATTAATTAAAATGCAATAGTATCAAATAACATTTTGCCTTTTTTTCATAATGATATTTTAATAAGATTCCGATATCGTAATTATATTTAAATATTTTATTAATATTTTCTAATTTTATAAAATACGTTAGAAAATCAAAAATTTAAAACCTCTAAATTTTTGATTTTAGCAATGTTAAATTTCTTTTAAATTACAATATTAACGATTTTTTTTGGCACAACGATGATTTTTTTAGGGGTTTTACCTTCCAAAAGCATTCCCATTTTGTCATTTTGAAGCACTAAATCTTCAACCTCTTTCGCAGATAATGTTGCAGGAAGAGCAATTTTAAATTTCATCTTACCATTTACACTTACAGGATACTCAATTTCGTCTTCAACCAAATAGTCTTCATTCAAAATCGGGAATTTCTGAAACTCGATAGATTCTTTATTTCCCAGTAAACTCCATAGTTCTTCACAAATATGTGGCGCATACGGAGAGATGATAACGGCTAAAGGCTCTAAAATATTGCGTTTATTACATTTTAATTTCTGCAACTCGTTTACAGCGATCATAAATGAAGAAACTGAGGTATTAAAAGAGAAATTCTCAATATCATACACCACCTTCTTTATTAAGGTATGCAAAACTTTATATTCAGCTTTTGTAGGTTCTTTATCAGACACTTCAAAAACCTCTCCATTAAAGTATAAATTCCAAAATTTCTTTAAGAAACCATAAACTCCGCTTAGACCTTGCGTATTCCAAGGCTTGGATTGTTCTAATGGACCTAAAAACATTTCATACAATCTCAGACCGTCTGCTCCATATTCTTCACAGATATCATCGGGATTGACAACATTGTATTTTGACTTAGACATTTTTTCTACTTCACGACCTGTAATGTATTTTCCGTCTTCTAAAATAATTTCTGCATCTGCATAATCTGGTCTCCAAGATTTGAAAGCTTCAGTATCTAATTCGTCAGTTGTTCCTTTTAATAAGGATACATCAACGTGGATTTGTTGAAAGCTATCTTTTGTTAAAATCAAATTTGATTTCAGATCAAATCCAATATTTTTAGAAATAAAATGAGTTAGTAAGTCTACATTATTTCCTTTAACAAGGTTATCAACAAGGTTTTTAGAAATAAAAACTGATTTTGATTCATTGTCAGTTGTAGAATTGTAATTAAATCTATACACAAAAGCACTCATCCCCAAAATCATCCCTTGATTGATCAACTTTTGGAAAGGCTCATCCTGATTAATATATCCTCTGTCTTTTAAGAACATATTCCAGAAACGGGAATACAATAAATGACCGGTTGCGTGCTCGCTACCTCCGATATATAAATCTACCTGTCCCCAATAATCCGTCAATTCTTTATTCGCAAAAACTTCACCATTATTAGGATCCATATATCTTAAGAAATACCAAGAACTTCCCGCCCAACCAGGCATTGTAGATAATTCTAAAGGAAATACCGTTTTATCATCAATTAAATCTGTAGCAACTACTTTCTGATTGGTTTCATCCCATGCAAAAGTTTTTGAATTTCCTAATGGCGGATCTCCGTCTTCTGTCGGTAAATATTTTTCAACTTCAGGAAGTTCCAAAGGCAAAGCAGAAGCTGGCAACGTGTATGGCATTCCATCCTTATAATATATAGGAACCGGCTCGCCCCAATAACGCTGTCTTGAGAAAATCGCATCACGTTGTCTGTAATTCGTTGTTCCGTGACCAATTCCTTTCTTTTCAATAGCATCAATTATTAATGCTTTTGCCTCGTCATAGTTTAATCCGTTTAAGAAATCAGAATTTACACAAACGCTGGTTTTAGAATCAAAAGATTTTTCCTGAACGTCTTCTTCAGTTTCTACAACTTTTTTAATTTCAAGATTAAATTTCTTTGCAAATCTGTGATCACGCTCATCATGCGCAGGAACAGCCATTACAGCTCCCGTTCCGTAACCCATCAATACATAATCTGAAATATAGATCGGCATCTTTTCATTGCTGAAAGGATTGATCGCATAACTTCCCGTGAAAGCACCCGAAACATTTTTCACGTCAGACATTCTGTCTCTTTCGGTTTTCTTGGAAGTTTCTTCTATATAAGTATCTACTTCAGCTTTTTGTTCTTCTGTCGTAATTGTTTCTACTAAAGGATTTTCCGGAGCCAAAACCATAAAAGTCGCTCCGAAAATAGTGTCGGGTCTTGTTGTGAACACCTCAACGATTTCGTCATGCCCATCAACATTAAATTTAACCTGAGCACCCTGAGATTTGCCGATCCAGTATTCTTGTGAATCTTTCAACGGTTGTGGCCAGTCTAAAGTTTTTAGACCTTGTAATAACCTTTCAGAATACGCAGAAATTCTCATGCTCCACTGCATCATTTTCTTTTGGAAAACAGGAAAACCTCCTCTTTCAGATTTTCCGTCTTTCACTTCATCATTTGCCAAAACTGTTCCTAATGCAGGACACCAGTTTACAGTCGTTTCCGCTCTGTAAGCTAAACGATAATTTAATAAAATATCTTCTTTATCAATCTCAGAAGCATTTTTCCATTCTTCTGAAGTGAAGTTTAATTGGTCATTTTGATTGGCATTTAAATCTAAAGTTCCTTTTTCTTCGAAATGTTTGATCAAAGTTTCGATAGATTCTGCCTTGTCTGTATTTTTATTATACCAAGAATGGAATAATTCAATGAAAATCCATTGGGTCCATTTATAATAAGAAGCGTCAGAAGTTCTCACTTCCCTGCTCCAGTCGAAAGAGAAACCAATTTTTCTTAATTGCTCCTCATATCTTGTAATGTTTTGTTCAGTTGTAATCGCAGGATGCGTTCCTGTCTGTATTGCATACTGTTCAGCAGGAAGCCCAAAACTATCATAACCAACCGGGTGGAGAACATTAAAACCCTGATGTCTTTTATATCTTGCATAAATATCCGACGCAATATATCCTAGCGGATGACCTACATGAAGCCCCGCTCCCGACGGATACGGAAACATATCGAGAACATAAAATTTGGGTTTGTCTGTTTTATCGGAAGTCTTGTAGGTTTGATTGTCTTCCCAGTATTTCTGCCACTTTTTTTCTATCTGCTGATGATCGTAAAACACTTTTTATTATAGATGTTAGATGTTAGACTTTAGATACTAGAATTAATTTCACTATCAATTCTCAATCTAGTTTCACAAAAATAATGATTATAAAATAAATGTAAATTTAATTCTGAATTAATTACAATATAATCTTTATAAACAAAAAAATCTCACCTTGCGATGAGATTATATATATTAAAATAGAAATACTGATTATTATTGCGCGATTCTTTTAAAAGTATACGTTGTAGACTTGTATATAGTGGGATCTGTAGTATCTTCAATTTTCAGGTTTAAAGTTTCAGCGTTCAGCAAAGTCACTTTACCTTTATCTGAAACCACAGTTCCCTGATATTTGATTTCGAAGTTTTTCTCAGAAGCATTATAAATATACGTGAAGTTACGCTCAGAAGTTGTGCTACAAGTTGGCGTTATTGTACCCGCCATATCTTTGTTGGTTCTTTTACCAGAAGAATTTTCATTAAAAACCCATCTTCCTTCTTTCTGACAGTCTGTATAAACTATTTCATCAGAAAATCCGGATCCGTCAGCGGGAACCTGCGTTCTTACTTCTTTTGTTGGAGACCAGGTTCCTACAAGAGGGAATACCTGTTCTGGTGCGTCGTCGTCGTTACATCCTGTAAAAGCTAATAATGATAATCCTGCAAATAATGCTAATTTCTTCATAGATCAAATTTTTCAAGCGTTAAAATTATGATTTTTTTTAAAAATTCAATCATTTTTTTTGAATTTTGATATATAATTTCCAATTCATTGAAAATTCCCCTAATAAAACTGATTACCAAAAACCTTATATTTGCAAAAAAACACGTGCCTGAAGTTTCCATCATTACCCCTTGCTACAATTCTTCTCCTTTTTTAGAAGAAACGATCAGCTCGGTAATGAATCAAACTTTTACCGATTGGGAATGGCTGATTACAGACGACGTGTCAACAGATAACTCGGTTGAAATCATTCAAAAACATCAAGATCCGCGAATAAAGTTAATTATTGCTGCAAAAAACGGTGGCGCAGGCCATGCAAGAAATCTTTCTTTACAAAAAGCTTCCGGAAGATTTATCACCTTCCTTGATGCTGATGATTTTTGGGAGTCTAATTTTCTTGCTGAAATGGTCAATTTTATGAAGCGTGAAAATGCAGAAATTGCCTATTCTAATTACGCAAGATGTGATGAAAATTTAATTCCGAAGATTGAAGATTTTAAAGCCGATAAAGAAGTTACTTTTAATAATTTGCTTAAGACCTGCAGACTTTCACTTCTTTCATCCATGTACGATTCACAAAGAGTCGGAAAAGAATTTTTCCCAGAAGGCAGTAAAAGAGAAGACCACGTGATGTGGCTCAATTTATTAAAGAAAATCCCATCAGGAAAGCCACTTCCCAGAACAATGGCAAAATATAGAATGCGTGAAAACAGCATCTCAAGAAAAAAACAGAATATCATCAAAGACCAATATCTCGTTTATAAAGACTTCATGAGATTTTCTACATTAAAATCATTGTACTATACCGCAAACTGGGCATTAAACGGATTTATAAAGTATTCGAAAATATTTAATTAATGGAGTATTCTAAAGAATTTAAAGCCGCTTTGAGCCAGCTTTCACCAGCAGAAAAAGACCGTTTAATTTTCAGATTACTGAGAAAAGACGAAATCTTATCTAAAAAATTATATTTTGAATTAATTGATGAAGAAACCGTTGATCAGAAGCGTGATGCAATGGAAGAATTGATTAAAGAAAAAGTAGAATATGCTTCTAAATATATCAGCAATCAAAAATATTTTATTGTACTGATCAGAAAAATAAGTGCACAAATTACCGAACATGTAAAGGTAACGACAGATAAATTCGGTGACATCAGTTTAAATCTTTTATTGATCAATGAAATACTGGAAAGCAACGAAAAACTGAGCCGACAGAAATTCAATGACGTCTACAAACTTTATCTATACATGATTAATAAAATAGTAAAAGCATTAGCCTTAACTAAAAAATTAGATGAAGATTACTGGATGGAAATTGATGAGTATCTTTCAGTTGCGTACGATAAAATCACTGCTAACATCTATCTTGAAAAACTTTTTATCAATAACGGAATAGACTTTAACTGGCTTAATGCCGATAGAATTCCGGATCATTTTGATTTAATCATTAAAGATATTAAGAATCAGGGATTTTTAAAGTGATAAAATTTTCTGAAGAATGAGTTCTGAAGAATTAGGTTGCTTTGTAACAAATTGATCTGCATTTTCAGACATTTCTAAGAGCATCTTTTCATCTTTAAATAGATCTAAAACAAAATAAGCTGCTGACTTTTCATCTTCAAAAGACTTCCCGCCTTTAGCTAAAATTAAATTGTCTGCTTCAGGGTTTTTCTTATAATGATTTCCAAAAATTACAGGAACACCGAAAGTTGCTGCTTCCAGAATATTATGAAGTCCCGCCTCATGAAAACCTCCACCTACAATAGCCACATCTGCGTAAGAATAAAGTTTTGACAATAACCCGATACTGTCGATGATCAATGTTTGAGAGTCTGAGGGTTGGAGAGTTGGAGAGGACTTCAATTCGCTGTATAAAATCGCTGAAGGAAAGATTTGTTTTAAATTTTCTACTCTTTTTAGGTCGTGTGGAGCAATTATTATTTTTAAATTCTTATTTTTTTCGGAGATCATTTTGGCAATTTTTTCTTCGGCCTGCCATGAACTACCAAAAACAATTGCCTTTTTATCAATGATAAATTCTTCAACGAAATCGACATGATTATCACGAAGTCTTAATTGTTTTACTCTGTCGAATCTGGTATCTCCGGTTACCGAAGATTTTAGTAGACCAATATTTTTAGCCAAAACATATGAATGCTGCGTCTGATGAAAAAACCATGTTATATTTTGTTTCAGCTGTTTTACAAACCACTTTCCATACGTCGTGAAAAAAGACTGTCTTTCGTAAAATAGTGCAGAAATTACAAAAGTTTTTACATTTTTACGTTTAAGCTCAGCCAGAAGATTATACCAATAATCGTATTTTACAGTAAAAAACAATTCACAATCAAATTGAGAAACAAATTCTTTTACGGTGCTTTCTTTATCGAAAGGAAGATAACAAACAGCATCTGCAAGATGCTTTTTCTTAACCACATTTTCATATCCCGATGGTGAAAAGAACGTGATCAGAATTTTATGATTTGGAAAGTTTTTTTTCAGTTTTTCTAAAACAGGAAGTCCCTGTTCGTATTCTCCAAGACTTGCAGCATGCATCCACAAAACCTTATCTGAAGAAGAAAATACTGATTTTACAATATCTAAAGATCGCTTTCTGCCTTCAACTCCTTTTTTAGTTTTATCATTAAACAACGATAAAACTTTCATTCCGAAAATGAGAAGATTTACAAATATGGTGTATAAAATAGCCATAGATTATTTATAAATATATGCAGAAATAAGCGCAACCATTAAACTTATAAAAATAACCGGAAGCACAATTAAAATAGGAACTCTCGCTTTTGAATCAGCATTAAAGCTATATCTGATTGTATAATCCTGAATATTTAAAAACAATAAAAGAACTAAAAACAAAAGCCATTTTACAAACAGTATCATAATAAAATACTGAATTTCATAGTTCGCTTTTGTAATTTCCACAGGATAATTGGCACTTTCAGGATATTGATTAAGAAAAGTTAAAAGTATAAATATACCCAAACCAATAGCAGGCATGAAGAATGCGTATTTCTTGCTCCCAAAATGATCCGGCTTCCCTTGAAAATCAAAATGCGTAGGAATTTTTTCCGGAAGCTTTTTATATATTTTTAAAGTAAATATCCACAAAAGCAGAACCAATACTAAATTCAAAATATCAAAAACAGTAAAAATAATGCCTTCCATAACAGGTTTAAATAATGCTTCTAATTACTCTAAGTTTGTGAGTATGTTTATTCATTTCTTTATTGAAAATACCACTAGAATCGAGTGTATCTATTCTCACTTTTCCGGAAGCATGAATGATTCTTTGATTGTCGAGCATAATTCCCACGTGAATAATTTTGCCTTCAGAATTTTCAAAAAAAGCTAAATCGCCCGGCTGACTTTCTTCTACGAAACTCAACGCTTCACCTACTTCCGCCTGTTGATAAGTATCTCTCGGCATTCTTATATTGTGAATTTTAAAAACTAACTGTACAAAACCCGAACAGTCAACTGCAAAAAAACTTTTCCCACCCCACAAATATGGGATATTCAGGAATTCTTTTGCCGTTAAAGCAATACTTTCGCGCAAATCATGACTTCTTCTTGATGCAACAGCCGGAAACTCCACTTCAGAGCCCATCGACAACAAAGTTTTTCCCTCAAGCGTCATTACCGAAGAAAAATCTTCTGTAATCATCGTAACTTTTCTGTTGGCAAGATATTCTTCAGTGACAGGTTTTATTTGCTTGGTATCCATCCAGCCTTCATAGCCGTCGTAGTGCATTTTTATTTTCGTCCAGTTTTTATTTACTTCCAAAATATCTGCACTTTCACCATACAAAATTTCGGTAACGATTTCCGCTCTATCCGAATTTTCGGCACGAACAGGCGCAACGGTAACGATACAAATTCCTTTATCCATCAATTTATATTAAGGTTATAGGTTGAGGTTGAGGCTGCGAAAAATACGCTGTAAAATCGTAACCTTAAACTCAGCCTTATTTTATTTCCTTCTTAAGAAGTTTACTCCGTCACGCAAAGGTAGAATAAGATTTTCAAAATCTTCATCTTTTGCCGCCAAATCATTAAGCTCTTTAATGACCTGTGTAGATCTTTGTTTAGGATTTTCTTCCATAACTTTTCCGTACCAAAGCACATTATCAAACAAAATTACTGAGCCCGATTTTGTTTTTGGCTTTATTAATCTGAAATATTCAGCATAATTTTCTTTGTCAGCATCAATAAAAATCAAATCAAAAACCTCATCGGTATTGCGCAGAAATTCTTTTGCATCCTGAATCTTAAAATCAATCTGATTTGAAAATTTACTTTCAGAGAAATATTTTCTTGGTAGATAGGCCAAATCTTCATTTACATCAAGTGTCGTTATCTTTCCGTCCGAAGACAGACCTTCTGCAAGACAAAGTGTAGCATATCCTGTAAAAGTTCCTATTTCTAAAACATTTTTAGGATTCAGCATTTTTGAAATAATCGTTAAAAGCCTTCCCTGCTGATAACCGGAAATCATATGCGGCTGAGTGGTTTTCTGAAAAGTTTCTCTTCTTAATTTTTTAAGAATTTCAGGCTCGGAAGAAGCATGATTTTCCAGATATCGATCCATTTCGGGATTTTTTTCTTTAAAAAAACTCATTTTTTTTATTTGTTCAAATTTAATTAAAATAATTCTGTGTCTTAAATATAAACTCTCAAAAAATATCCGTGAAAATACGGATTGTTTTATTGATGGCACACTGATAACTTTGTGGTACTGCAAAATAGAGAAAGAGGTAAAAATACTCGAATGAAGATGATGAAAACAAATTTGTTACCCGCAAATGGCAAAGATTACACGATTACAAAGCCATCTGCAAAAAATAATTCCCGAAAAAGAAAACGCAGTTTTATCTTGAACCAGATTATAAAGCTTCTGAAAAAAGAAGATGTAGTTTGAAAACAAAAAAAATTCCGATAATCACTTATCGGAATTTTTAATTTAATTTTTATCTGATTACTTTTTAGGAGTAATATCCATTAATTTCATAAACTCATCCAGCTTAGGCATGATGATAATTTCAGTTCTTCTGTTTTCAGATCTTCCCGAAACACTCATGTTTGTTGCTTTAGGATTGTATTCAGAACGACCCCCTGCTGTAATTCTTGCAGGATCTACTCCAAATTGAGTCTGTAATATTTTAGCAATCGCCGTTCCTCTCAATGCAGAAAGATCCCAGTTGTCTCTCGGTAAGTTTGCAGAGCTCAATGGCGCGTTATCTGTGTTACCTTCAATTAATACAGAATATTTATCGTAATCGTTGATTACTTTTGCCACTTTACCCAAAACTTCCTGAGCTGCAGGCAATACATTGTAATCACCCGTTTTGTACAATAATTTATCTGACAATGAAATCATCACAACACCTTTAAGAACTTTTACCTGAACATCCTGATCAGCCATGTTATCCAAAGATCTCTTCAGCTTGTTTGATAAAGCTAAATTTAAACTGTCATTTTTCGCATTTGCAGAAATCAATTGCTTGATATAAGAATTTGATGCATTGATCTCACCAACCAATTTATCAATATTCGATGAGCTTTTTCCGGTATTTGAAAGACAAGCATCCAAAGACGATTTCAAAGCATCGTGTTGACTTTTTAATAAGTTATTTTCCGCCGTCAATGTAGAATTCTGACCTTTCAGATCCTGAATTTCACGCTGTCTCTCACCAATATTTTCAATACACTGTTTGTAGTTGCCACTTAGGGCATCATACTGCTTCTTACTTACACAAGATGTCATTCCTAACACTACTGCTGAAGCTACTAAAATTTTAAAAATCTTCATAAATAAACTTTTTAAACGATTTCAAAGGTAACAAAATTCATTTTAATAAATAGGATTATCTTTGTACAAAAGAAATTCTGAGCATTATGCTTACACAATCCGCATTCGAAAAACAGCTTCAAAATCTCATTCGATTATCAGATAACCCAACCTATCTTTTGGCGGTAAGCGGAGGCGCAGATTCTATGGTTTTGGCTTATCTGTTTAATGAGTTAAGGAATGCAGATATAAAATTTCAGATTGCACACATTAATTATAAACTTCGTGGGGAAGATTCTGATTCTGATCAGAAAGTAGTGAAGAATTTCTGCAAAAAGAATGATATTAAATTTCATTTATATGAAGTTTCCGAAAATGATAAGCAGCCAGAAAATTCTATTCAGATTTGGGCTCGTGAACTTCGTTATCGGTTCTTCCGAGAAATTCAGGCGAAAGAAAATCTAGATTTTTTGGTAACCGCTCATCATCTGAATGATCAGTTGGAAACCTTTCTTATTAATCTTTCAAAAGCTTCGGGTATTAATGGTCTAAGCGGAATTCCTGCTAATGAAAATAATATTTTAAGACCGTTGCTGAATTTTTCAAAAGACGAAATTTATCAATTTGCTGAAGAAAACAATATTGTATTCCGTGAAGATCTTTCCAATAAAAAAAATGATTATCTGAGAAATAAGATCAGGAATGAAATCGTCCCTAAACTTTCTGAAACCAACGATCAGTTTTTAGAAAACTTTAAAAAAAGTATTTCGCATCTTAATCAAACTAAACATTTTGTACACAAACAAATTGAGATCATAGAAAAAAGTCTTTCTCTATTTAACAAAGAGCACAAAATTCTATCAAAAGAAAAGCTGGCTCAGGAAAGCGATTTCGTACAATTTGAGATTTTAAAAAAATACGGTTTTAAGCGAACGGAAGAAATTCAGAAAATTTTCTCAGCAGAAAACGGAAGCTCTTTTTTTTCAGAAGATTATCATTTAACAGTCGATAGAGAAGGTTTAATTTTAAAATTAAAAAACCTTTCACAAGAAATTGATCCTGAAATAATTTTACTTGAAAATTTTGATTCTCAACAAGAACAAATAATGATCTATCTAAAAAGTTATATTGATGAGAATAAGTCTTTCAATTGGGTTTTTGATACAGATAAACTTCATTTCCCTTTATATTTAAGGAAACAAAAAGATGGCGATGAATTTTATCCTTCAGGCTTTTCTGGAAAAAAGAAGGTTTCTAAGTTTTTCAGGGACGAAAAATTATCTGCTTTAGCTAAAGAAAAAATATGGGTTTTGTGCGATGCCAAAGATCAGATTTTAGGAATCGTTCCGTTAAGACAAGATCGCCGATTTGAGGCAGAAGCCAACACTCAAAAAATAACAACAGTACAATGGACAGAAGAACAACAAATTCTTTAGCCATAGAAGATTTCAAGAAAAACAGCAATGTAGCATTCGGTATATTGTACCAGAACTATTTTGTTTATGTAAAAAAATACATTCTTAATAACAAAGGAAAATCGGAGGATGCAGAAGATATTTTTCAGGATTCGCTGCTTATTCTTTACGAAAAACTGCATAGCGATAATTTTGAAGCGTACACTTGTCTGGGTAATTACATTGTAGGAATTTCTAAGAATCTTTGGCTGAAAAGACTAAAAAACAGAAATTTTTACATAGAATTTCCGGATACTTATTTCATAGAAAACCAGCAGGAAATTAATTCTGCCATCGAAAACGAAAAATATTATTGGGAAAAGCTTACCGGATATATCAAAGCCATTTCTTCACATTGTCAAAATTTAATTCAGGATATTTTTGTGCAAAACAAAAGCATTGAAGAGATTCAGGATAAGTATCAGTACTCCAGCAAGCACAATGCGCAAAACCAAAAATACAAATGTATTGAGCAAATCAGGAAGATAAAAAACGACAACGCTTATTAAAAATTTCGCTCTGAAAATCAATTACTTATAAATAATCTTTCATAGCACGGGTGATTTTTTACTTTTCCGGGGAACTTAAGTATAAATCTCATTTATGTTTAAAACAATTTTATACAGTGTATTTCTGTTACTGGGAATTGCTATTCATGCGCAAAGTACAAAAGGAATTAATTTTCAAAAATTAAATCTCGAAGAGGCAAAAAATCTTGCAAAAAAAGAAAACAAGCTTATTTTCATCGATGTATATACCACTTGGTGCGGGCCTTGTAAACTCATGAAAAAAAATACTTTCACAGATAATAAAGTGGGAGAACTTTTCAATAAAAATTTCATCAGCCTGGCGGTGGATGCCGAAAAAGAAGGTATTGACCTTGCAAAAGAATTCAAGATTGTCAATTATCCGTCGTTCCTGTTTTTAGATAAAGAAGGAAAATTAGTGCAATATGATTTCGGATATTACAATGCAACACAGTTTTTGCAGATAGGAAGCAGCATCCTTCAAAAAAGAATGTCACAAAACGACACGAAGTCAATCGATCAGGTAAAAGGAAAAATGGTAGGCGAAAAAGTAGAAAATTTCACAGCGAAAGATCAATTAGGAAAATCATTTTCTTCATCAGCTCAAAAACAGAAAATCATTTTGGTTTTCATTCGCGGACAATGGTGCCCTTATTGCAACAAATACGTAAAAGAACTTCAGGATCTTTCTCCGGAACTGAAATCTAAAAACACAAGACTGGTCATCGTTTCTCCCGAAAAACCTGAATTCATACAGAAAACTATTGAAAAAACAGGAACGCCATACACCGTTTTATATGACGAAGATTATAAAATCGCACAAGCTTTTGATGTTTTATACACCCCAAATAAAGAGACTTTAGATTTTTATAATTCAAAAATAAAAAATGATTTTATAGAAAGTCGATCTGATCATTCCGGACGACTTCCGGTTTCTGCAACCTTCATTATTAATGAAAACAAAGAAATTTCCTGGAGACATTTTAATCCTGATTATAAAGAAAGAGCTTCCTTGGAAGATATCCTTAAACAACTATAAACTTTAGTTTAAAATAATTTAAATCTACACAAATGAAAAATCAATATTTCTACAGTTTTTGCTTTCTTTTGTTTGCAATGACTACAAGCTCATTACAAGCTCAAGGGTGCAGCGATGCCGGATTTTGTACCATAAACAGTTTAAAACCACATCAGAATGATTCTATTTCTTTGCAAAAAAATCAGTTGAAAATTGGTTTTTCTGTCGGGAAAGCAGATAACGACATTACTGCTTACGGTCAATACGCAGAATATAACAGACAAATAGATTCTAAATTTGGTATTAATGCAAAAGTAACCGCGCTTTCGCAAACGGGAAATGATATAAGTACTTTTGGGTTATCAGATGTTTATTTGAGTACGAATTATCGTTTAAATAAAAGTTTAAGCTTTACTTTAGGCACAAAAATCCCTTTAACAGACGGAAATAAATCTAAAAACGGAAAAGCTTTACCAATGGATTACCAAGCCAGCTTAGGAACTTTTGATCTTATCGTTGGAGCAGGATATCAGATTAAAAAACTACAGTTGGTCGCTGCTTTACAACAGCCTTTGACTCAAAACAACAATCAGTTTGTTGTCGAAAATTATTCAGCAAATTCTCCGTTGAGAAGCTTTCAGACAACCAAAGACTTTAAGCGTAGTGGTGACGTTTTACTTAGAGTATCTTATCCTTTCAAAATTACAGACAAACTTCAGATTACTCCCGGCTTACTGAATATTTACCATCTTTCTAACGATCAATTTACCGATACGTTTGGGACAGAAAGAGAAATTGATGGTTCTGAAGGTTTAACGATTAACGGAAATCTGTTTTTTGATTATAATCTGAATGAAACTCATGCTTTGCAACTCACTTTGGGAGCTCCATTTGTTATACGTGACGTAAGACCTGATGGTTTAACACGAAGTTTTATCGCTAATCTGGAATACAGTTTTAAGTTTTAAATCAAATCTTAGTAAAAAGCTTTATTTTTGTAGAATTCATTTAATTAAAAATACCTTTATCATATGCGGTCAAATGCTATTCTGAAAATCCTCACATTTACTTTTCTATTGCTATTTGTAGGAATTTCAGCACAAATAAAAAATCCCGTAAAATTCAAATTCACCGTTAACGAATTGGCCAACAATCAGTATGAAGCTGTTTTGAATGCAACGTTAGAAAGCGGATGGCACATTTATTCGAGAGACATCCCGGAAGACACGGGAATTCCAACAGAATATGTTGTTTCAGGGAAAAATATAGAACTGATTGGAAAATTTCAGGAAGTAGGAAAAAAACATGAAGAATTTTCTGAAGCTTTTGGCGGAACGATTATTTACTATTCCAACGCTGCTGGTTTTAAGCAAAAATTTAAATTAAAAGATCCCACAAAAGCTGGAGAAGTCGTTGCTGAAATCACTTATCAGACTTGCGACGACAGAGTTTGTCTTGCTCCGAATACTTTAGAATTCAACAAAAAAATTACTCCAACCGGAGTGACAGAAGAAGCTGTAGCTGATGATAACACAAAAATTACAGTAGATTCTGTAAAAGCTGTTGAAACCCTTGTACAAAACCCCGCGAAAGGAGATTCTGCAGTTGTGGAGGCTTCAAAACTGGATCCTAAACAATTAAAAATAGCATCTATTGACATCGCAAAACCTTTAACAGATTGCGGTACAGGATCATCAAAAATTACTGAAAATTATTGGACGTATCTTTTATTAGGTTTCGTTGGAGGTTTAATAGCTTTGTTGACGCCATGCGTCTTCCCGATGATTCCATTAACGGTTTCTTTCTTTACAAAAGGGAACAAAAATCCGGCAAAAGGAAAAAGAGACGCTTTGGTTTATGGTTTTTTCATTCTTTTAATTTTTGTTTTACTGAGTCTTCCTTTCCATTTAATTGATGGAATTGCTGGAAATATTTTCAACGAAATTTCTACCAACGTTTGGCTGAATATCGTATTCTTTATCATCTTTATTTTCTTTGCAGGAAGTTTCTTCGGATATTATGATATTACATTACCAAGCTCTATTGCCAACAAATCTTCAAAAGCAGAAGAAGCAGGCGGAATGATCGGTATTTTCTTTATGGCTCTAACTTTGGTAATTGTTTCTTTCTCTTGTACAGGTCCTATTTTGGGAAGTTTATTGGGAAGCGCAATTACAGGTTCAGCAAACGTTCCGATGTTGCTAACATTTGCTTTGGCTGGTTTCGGATTGGCTTGGGCGATTGTTTTCGGACTATTGGCATTATTCCCGCAGGCTTTACAAAGTCTTCCAAAATCGGGAGGCTGGATGAATACCGTGAAAGTAGTTTTAGGTTTTGTAGAATTGGCTTTAGCTTTAAAATTCTTATCAAAAGCAGATTTAGTTTCGAAAACTTTCTTAATTAAAAGAGAACTTTTCATTGCAATCTGGATTGTAGTTGCGATTGGATTGGTTATTTATTTATTCGGATTAATAAGATTTCCACACGACGATAAGAAGCCGAAAATTTCTATTGCAAGAAAGATCATCGGAATTTTAGGAATTGGTTTTGTGATTTATTTAATTCAGGGGTTAATTCCTGCCGAAAGACCAAAACTATCATTATTAAGCGGAATTTTGCCTCCTTTGAATGTAAGTTATTTCCATGACGAAAAAGACGGAATTCTGGGAATGCATCCTGAACATGATTTCTTTAAAGCTATTGAACTGGCCAAAAAAGAAAACAAACCTATTCTACTCGACTTTACAGGTTACGGTTGTGAAAACTGCAGAAAAATGGAGGAATTCGTTTGGAGCGAGCCAGATATTTTACCAATTCTGCAGAACGATGTTGTACTTGCCTCTCTTTACGTGGACGACAAAGAAGAGCTCCCTGAAGATCAAAAAACCAAAATTGATTTAGGAGACGGGCAGGTAAAGAAAGTGAAAACAATCGGTGACAGATGGAGTTTATTCCAAACCGCTAATTTTAATAATAACTCGCAGCCTCATTACGTTCTTTTGACTCCGGATGGAAAAGTAATCAATACTCCGGTTTCAGGTTACATGGAAAAAGAAAAATTTAAAAAATTCCTGGAATGTGGAGTAAATTATTTTAAGAATAACAAATAAAACATTCAATTATAAAATTAAGCCTTATCAATTCATTTTGATAAGGCTTTTTTAATGAAAACAGCAGGCAATTGTCAAAACAAGAGTTAATTTTAATAATTTAACATTAAATTGAAAATTTAGGTATAAACTTTGCATCGAATCATTTTAAAGTGAAATAAAATTTCATTGATTTTAAAATTTTGTTCAACATTTAAAAAACTGAATTATGGCTGAAGTTATTACGAAAGAAAAATCCGGAGGCAAACAAAACAAGAAACCCATTAAAATCGATATGACTCCGATGGTCGATTTAAACTTTTTATTATTGATGTTTTTCATGTTTACATCAAGTTTTTCAAAACCTAATGTAATGGATTTGGGATTGCCAGCAAAAGGAACTGATGCTCCAGTTGGTCAAATAGGAGATCAAAATCAAATCACCTTTATCATTGGAGAAAACAACCGTATTTTTTATCATCAAAGCAATGAAAAAGACCTTACAGAAGCAGGTTTAAAAGAAACAGACTACAACGGTCTCAATGTTTCAAAAATAATCTCTAAGGCGTATGAAAAAGCTCCTAAAAAAGAAATTTTCACAATCATTGTAAAGCCGACTGATGATGCGAATTACAAAAACTTTGTAGACATGATGGATAATATTTCAATTTCTAAAAAAGAAAGATATGGAATAAGCGACATCAAACCCTGGGAAAAGAAAGTTTACGAAAACGTAATAAAATAATACTTTGAAGCAATATGACTTCATAGTTTTAAAGTAACTTATTTCTATCTTTTCGCCACTAATGCACAAATCTTATTCATAAAATATTTGTTTATTCGTGGAGAATAAATTTTTAAAACCTAAGAGCATTTTTATAATGCTCTTTTTTTATATAAATTTGAGCATAAAAATTTCAAACCTTGATGAAAAACATCTTAATTTTAGCCGGAATCGGAATCCTAAGCTTTTCATGCTCAAAAAAAGAAACTACAGAGGTTAACGACAAAGTTGACAGCACAAAAATTGTAGACTCCATCAATGCTGCAAGAACAAAATTGAATGATAGCATTAAAGCTAAAAATAGTGAAAACCGTTTTAAGGATTTCAGTGGAAGTCATAAATTCTTCTATCAGAATGACAGTTCACCTAAATATTCAGGATCTGTAAAGTTTACAAAAATTGAAGGCGAAAGAGACAATTATAATGTTGCTGGAAGCATTAAATCCGGAAGCAATTCGGTTACCATTACTGGCTTTATGCAGGTAGTTTCTGCAAAGCACATGAATTTCACCGGAGAAATCACTCAAAAAATACCTGAAAACGACAGCGGAAAACCCTACACAAGAAAAGGAACTAAAACGTTTGCATCTAAAGATGGCGGAAAAACATACAGACTTCAGGATATGATAAATGGTTCAGGATTTGTAGATTATATCGACATTCAATATTAAAAACTTTACGGTATGCTCAATTTTGAAAAAAAAGGACAAGGAAAAGAGACATTGATTCTGCTTCATGGTTTTATGGAAAACATTTCAATCTGGAGTGACCTTGAAAAAAATCTTTCAAAAGACTTTACTTTACTGAAAATAGATCTTCCGGGACATGGAAAGTCGGATATTTTAGCCGAAGTTCACACCATGGAAATGATGGCGGAAGAAGTAAAAAAAGTTTTAGATCATCAAAATTTAAAAAATATACATTTGCTCGGCCATTCAATGGGCGGTTACGTTTCTTTGGCATTTGCCGAGCAATTTTCTGATTATTTAAAAAGTTTAACTCTATTTTTCTCTACTTATTTTCCCGATGATGCGGAGAAAAAAGAACAGCGTAAAAAAAGTTACAGAGTGATAAAAGATGCTTTTGCGCATTACGCAAGAGTAGGAATTCCCAATTTGTTTAATCCTAATGAAATAGATGTTCTTGAAGGAAAAATAGAAATAGCTCTGGAAGTTGCCCTTTCAACCAATAATCTTGGAGCTTTAGCCTGCGTAAAAGGAATGGTGGAAAGAACAGACAAAAAACATGTTTTAGAAAATCTGGAATGCCGGATTTTAGTTCTTGCCGGAAAACACGACAATGCAGTAAAAACGGAAAACACGATCAAAAATCTTCCTGACCGCACCAATATCAAATCTTACGTTCTTGACTGCGGACATAATGGACACTGGGAAAAACCTTCTATCTGTGCCGAAATTATCAATACCGAGCTCTTGCATCATTTACCCAAAAAACTGGTTCTTTAAGGATCATGATCAATCTTAAAATTTTTAATATATAAAACCATATCTTAGTAAGGTTTAAATTTTTCAATGAATTTATTTTCTTTCAAAAAAAAGAAACCCATTATAGGACTTACACTTTCCGGAGGCGGAATGCGGGGAATTGCCCATATTGCTGTTCTAAAAGCATTGGAGGAGTATGACCTTAAGCCTGATATAATCTCAGGAACAAGCGCCGGATCTATAGTTGGAGCATTCTACTCATTTGGAAAGACGCCTGATGAAATGATGGAGATTGTAAAGCAAACCACATTTTTCTCACGTTCTTATCTGAAGCTTTCCAGAAACGGGATTTTTAGTTCAAAATTTATTCTTAAACTTTTTAATGATCATTTTCCGGAAGATGATTTTAAGATCTTGAAAATTCCCGTGTATGTTACAGCTACAGAAATGACTCACGGCATTGTTGATTTTTTCTCTGAAGGGGAGCTTTTCGGTCCACTTCTAGCCTCTTCAAGCGTACCTTTTGTATTGCCTCCTGTAAAAATTGGAGAAAAAATTTATGTTGATGGCGGAGTTTTAGATAATCTTCCGATAGAACCAATTATCGATAAATGTGACTTCCTGATTGGCTCCCACGTGAATTCAATAAGCTACGACGGATTGGAAAACATGAGTTTAATGAAAGAATTTGACCGTATTTTACATCTAGCCATTGCAAAATCTGTTTATTCTAAAGCAAGTCATTGTGACATATTTTTAGACCCTCCAAAAATGACGAAATTCAGTTTATTCAACAAAAAATTTTTGGATTTGATGTTTCAGGAAGTATATGAATACACCTGTAATGATCTTGAGGAAAGAGGGTACAAAAAGTTATAAGTTTTGAATTATTAGTTATGAGTTTGTAACTAACTAACTAACTAACTAACTAACTAACTAACTAACTAACTAACTAACTACAAATCCTCTTCAGTAATTCTGCTTTTAAAAGTTTCAATCGTATCTGGTAAAGACTCCATCGATTTTCCTCCTGCTGCATTGATGTGACCGCCACCGCTGAAATATTTTCTTGAAAACTGATTTACATCCACATCATCTTTACTTCTGAAAGAAATTTTAATAAAATCCTCATAAAGATCTTCCATGAAAAACGCAGCCATTTTTACTCCTACAATACTCAGTCCGTAATTTACAAAACCTTCCGTATCGCCTTTCTGGAAACCATATTCCTGAAGTTCTTTTCTCGTAAGATATAAAACCGCAACTTTCCCGTCGTTCACCACTTCTATTCTTCCTAAAATCAAGGCTAATAAATGCAAACGTGAAACGGTATTCGTATCCCAGGTACTGGAGGTAATTACAGACGGATCTGCGCCTTTTTCAATTAAATTAGCCACAATTCTATGCGTAGTAGCACTTGTAGAACGGAAACGGAAACCACCGGTATCAGTCATAATTCCGGTATAAAGACATTCTGCAATCTCTTTATTGACTAATTTTTCATCATCCATTGCTTCTATAAAATGATAAATCATCTGACAAGTTGCAGGAATAATAGTATCTGAATAGACAAAATCGAAATCTTCGGGTTGCTGATGGTGATCGATAAGAATTTTCTTTGCTTTCGCTCTCATTAGCCAATCGCCCAAAATCCCGATTCTCGAAGGAGAATTAAAGTCAAGACAGAAAATAACATCGGCTTCGTTAATAATATCAAAAGCTACTTTTCTTTTGTATTCACCAATAATATTTTTCTTTGCTTCCGGCATCCATTTCAGGAATTTCGGAAAATCGTTGGGAACCACAACTTCAGCCTCCAGGCCTTTTGCTTTTAAGTAATGTTTTAAGCCTAAACTAGAGCCAATAGCATCTCCATCCGGATTGTAATGGGTAAGAATAACAATTTTATTTTCCGGTACAAGAAGCTGATTGATGTCTAAAAGTTCTGAAGGTGTAAACATTTTCTATAAATTTGAGTTTGCAAAGATAAAGGTTTTTAATCTACACGACATTTACAAATTTCTTAACATTTTCATTATTTTACGATAAACATTAACTACATTCACCAATCTTAATATAAAAACACAACACAATCCACCAACCAATGATGAAAATTCAAAATTCCAGGATTCAGCTATTCTTTTATACAAATATTCGGTTAGTAAACTAACATTTAGTAATTATTATTTTTCAGCTTAAGTTGAAAAATGCATTTTAAAATTTAGCTAATATACATTGTGATTCCAGCACAATATTATATTATTTCATACAATTTAATTCATACCATTCTATTATGAAACAATCCCTTACAATTATTCTACTTTTATTTTTCAACAACATATATCCCCAAAATTTCCAAGGTTTTGTATACAATGAGAGATTATCAGGCCTTGAAGATGTAAATATCAGTATTGAAAATGAAATCATATCAAAAACAGATAAAAAAGGACATTTCGTTTTATACAAACCCAAACAATCAGAAAGAATTTCTTTTAGTAAACCAGGCTATTTAACGAAAGAAATATCGGTAAAGGATTTACAAGAAAAAAATTACAAAATAGTATTAGAAGAAATACATGAAATTGAAACTGTAACATTCAATGAAAAAGATTATAAAAAAATAAAATATAATTTCGCTTTAAAAAAACAGGCAAACATTAGGTTTATCCCTTCTCCTAATTGGGAAATGGGTTTGAAATTTAAAAATGATCTAGAAAAAAAAGGTATTGTGAGCACCGTAACTCTATTTCTACACAAAACAGAATCTGACTTAAAAAATACAGATATAGAAATAAATTTTTATACTATAGATTCATTGACAGGCAAGCCTTATATCTTACTTAATAAAAGCAAAATCATCTATACACCTACAAGCAGGAGCAGAAAACATGGAGTTATAAATGTTGAAAAACTTAAAATCCCTTTCCCTCTAAACGGCATTTTTGTAAGTATTAAATGGCTCCCAAATGAATCAAATGATAAAAAAGTAGGACCTTCTATAAGATTAACCACATCTTCTGAAGAAGAACTCACATATAATCGATATAATAATAAAAAATGGAGTTTAAAAGGTGGGCAAAACCATCGAACTAAAAACTTTGTAAATGTGATGATGGGATTAGAAGTTTATATAAAAAAACAAAGGATGAGTAAAAAACATTTAAAAGATATTGCTGAATAATTTTCAAAAAAAAGAAAGGTAATATTTGTATCTAATAAAAAAATTAATATCTTTGCAACCTGAAAATTAATAGATAATTACGACTTAAACATATAGTAATGAGTAAAAGAACATTCCAGCCATCAGAAAGAAAGAAAAGAAACAAACACGGTTTCAGAGAAAGAATGTCTACGCCAAACGGAAGAAGAGTTTTGGCAGCTAGAAGAGCTAAAGGCAGAAAAAGCCTTACAGTAAGTTCTGCAAGAGCTAAGAGATAATATTCTTTAGTCAAAAATATACAGATCATGCTTGAAAAGTACTTTTTCAGGCATTTTTTGTTGTTAAAATATATTAATTTTTAGGTTTATAGAATATCTTTTTTTATTTTTAAAATCTGAAAAAAGCGCTTTCTGAAAAGCCTATAAAATTTGAATTTATGCCACATACAAATATCACCGGAGACAGCATTGTAAGTCTGCAGCACGCGAAGATTGCTCAAAAAAGTTTCACGGTACTTTCTGACGTTAACCTTAATATAAAGAAAGGAAGGTTCTGCTATCTTATCGGAAAAACAGGTTCAGGGAAAAGTTCACTTCTAAAAACTCTTTACGGACACATTCCGTTGGTTGCAGGAAAAGCTGAAGTGGTAGGCTTTGATCTGGCAAAATTAAAAGCGTCTGATGTTCCAAATCTCAGAAGAAAACTTGGGATTGTTTTCCAGGATTTCCAATTGCTTTCTGACAGAACAGTTGAAAAAAACTTAAAATTCGTTTTGGAAGCTACCGGATGGAGCGATAAAACAAAAATTGACGACCGCATCAATGAAGTTCTTTCCAGTGTAAACATGAAGGGCAAAAAACATAAAATGCCACACGAACTATCTGGTGGAGAACAGCAACGTATTGCAATTGCAAGAGCACTTTTGAATCATCCTGACTTAATTTTAGCTGATGAGCCGACAGGAAATTTAGATCCTGAAACTTCTAACGAAATTATGACACTTCTGAAAAAAGTAGCTGAAGATAATCACGCCGCTGTTGTAATGGCAACGCATGATTATCATATGATTCAGAATTTTCCGGGAGAAGCGATAAGATGTGAAGATGGAAAGGTTTCTGTATTGGATACAGCAGAATTGTTTGAATAAATTATAAGATTTAGAAATCACTAAAATCTAATTTCCAACTTCTTTTTTAAAGACATGAAACTCTTTTGTGAGTTCAAGATATTGGTCCGAGTATCGTCTCGGACTTTTTTCTATAATAAATTCAGATTCTATTATTTCTTTTTTGTTTAAAGAAAATTCCAGCACCAATCGTTTTGCTTTTGAATTTTCTATTCCTTTGATATTGACTTGCCGAACCAAAAACAATTTGTTTTTATGAGCAGATTGTATAAAATCATTTCCAGCTTCAAACGGAATAATTACAGATAAAATACCATTTTCAGAAAGTAATTCTGAGGATTTTGAAATCAACTGCAGGAAATTCAGCTCAACAGTCTGGCGCGCCAATTTATCTTTTTCGGAATCAGATTCTTCAAAATAAGGTGGGTTTGAAACAATTAAATCATATTTTTCATCAGTTTGAAATGCTTTGAAATCCTGAAAAATATTTTTTAACCTTAAATGAAATGGAGAATTCTTAAAATTATTTTGGGTAAGATTAGCAGCTTCTTCATTAATGTCAATTCCTAAAAAATCTGCGTAAGAATTTCTTTGAGCCAGCATTAATGAAATCAAACCGGTTCCTGTTCCTATTTCCAAAACCTTTGAAGCGTTTTCAACGTTTGCCAAAGCCCCCAACAAAACGCCATCCGTTCCTACACGAAATACGTCTTTTGACTGCTCAATTTCGAACTGTTTAAACCTAAAAGACTTCACTATAAATTAGTTGGTAGCGTGATGATAAATGTAGAGCCCTTTCCAACTTTTGACTTTACAGAAATTTCCCCTTTGTAGTCTTCAATCATTTTTCTTACCATTGATAAACCAAGACCCATTCCACTGTTTTTAGACGTGAAATTTGGCTCAAAAATTCTTTCGTACATATCTTCGGGAATTCCGACTCCGTTATCCTGAACCGAAATCATAACTCTTCTTTGATGCTGCTCGATATCAACATTTACCAACAAATCTCTATCGTCACTTTTAGCCTGCTTGGCATTGGTTACCAAATTCGTAATAATTCTGGAAAGAAAAACACGATCGATCGTGATCATTATATTGCTTTTATTAGCATGCACAAATATCTGATCGTCGTTGAAAACTCTCAGAATATCTTCTATCTCATTATTTAGATTAATAACTTCATTATTTTTTTCGGGAAGCTTTGCAAATTCTGAGAAAGCTGAAGCTACTGTTGCAATAACATCAATCTGATCAACCATTGTTTTGCTCATCTGCTTCACTCTTTCGGTAACATTTGGATCTTGTGGATCAAATTTTCTCTCAAAATTCTGAATAGTTAATTTCATGGGAGTCAGCGGGTTTTTAACCTCATGTGCTACCTGTTTTGCCATTTCGCGCCAAGCTTCTTCGGACGCCTTAAAACGGAGCCTCTCTTTCTGATCCTGAATCTGAAGAATCATCCTGTTATATGCCCTTGCCAAAGCGTTCAGTTCATCATTTTTATAATACTTGATGGGGCGCATTTCATTCTCAAACAAAGTGATACGAGTAATCATATCAGAGAATTTTGTAATATTTTTTGCTAAATTATTTGAAGTCACCCAACTTAGCCAAATACTGAAGGCAATGATCACTAAATCTATCAAAAGAATGTAGACCACATACTTATGAAGCACCTCCATATAAGCAGATTCGTTATGATACAAAGGAATGTAAATGATCCCGATTGGCTCCCACATATTATTCTTCAGAACAAGATATGAAGAAGTATATACCGCATCTTTGGAAGCATCGTAGCCACGCACATCGTACCGGGTTTCTTTTGACAGTATCTTATTAACAATATCCAGAGGCACTTTCTTACGGTCAACCAGATTCACATCTTTATTTGAGAGTAAATAATTACCTTTCAGATCATAAATAATAATATCGTGTTGATTAATATCTGCAATCTCAAATATTTTATTTCCCAGCACCTTTCTAAGGTCTTCGGTTTGCACAGAACTACGGCTCAGAGCATAATCAAAATATGCCATTACCGCATTGGTTTTTTCCTGCATATCGATCTTGCTTTGTTGCAGCGCATTATTTCGCAACACAAAATAAGGAACAAGAGAAGATGCAGCAACACTTAAAAGACATATTAACAAGAATCCGAAAAATACCCGGTTTCTTAAACTATATCCTTTATATCTATTAAATGCCATTCTGCCTGCTAATTAATTTTGAAATGTATTTACCAATAATATCAAATTCAAGATTGACTTTATCGCCCACCTTAAGTGTATTCATATTGGTAAACTCCCAAGTGTATGGGATAATAGCTACAGAAAACTGAAAATCTTCGCTTTTAGCAACCGTCAAACTAATTCCGTTCATCGTGATAGAGCCTTGAGGAACTGTAACAAAATTACCTTCTGAATTATATTGTACAGTAACAAAATAGCTGCCATCTTTGTTTTCGATGCTCACAATTTCTCCAGTTTTGTCTACATGACCTTGCACAATATGTCCATCAAGCCTTCCATCCATCTTCATACAGCGCTCTAAATTGACCACGCTTCCCTGTTTCCATTTACCTAAATTTGTTTTTTCTAAAGTTTCATTAATTGCAGTAACTACATATTGATTATTTTTAATCTCTACCACCGTTAAACAACAGCCATTATGTGCAAGACTTTGATCAATCTTTAATTCGTTTGTGAAAGGACAACTTAGTGTAAAGTCTATATTCGTTCCGTTTTCCTGTATTTTCTCAATAACTCCTACTGCTTCAATAATTCCTGTGAACATATTATTTTTTGCTAAATTTGTAAAATTATAATCTTCAAAGATAATCAAAATGAGCCCAAAAAACCATAAAGTACGAGTAGGAATTTCAATTGGTGACTTCAACGGCATTGGCCCGGAAATCATCATGAAATCTCTGATTGACAAAACCATTACAGATTTTTTCACTCCAGTTATTTTTGGATCGGGCAAGCTTTTTACCTATCAAAAAAATCTTTTTAAGCTTAATTTAAATTTCAATTACATCACCGAAGCTTCACAAGCCCAAAACGGAAAGCTCAATATGGTGAATCTCGTAAAGGAAAATTCTAATATAGAGCTGGGAAAACCTACCGAAGAATCCACAAAAATGGCAATAGACTCATTAGAAGCTGCAACTGAAGCTTTAATGAAAGGAGAAATTGACGTTTTGGTAACCGCACCGATCAACAAAGACGAAATGGTGAAGATGGGTTTCAAACACGCAGGTCACACCGGTTATTTTGAAGAAAAGTTTAATAAAAAAGGATTAATGTTTTTGGTGTCGGAAGATTTGAAGGTAGCTGTATCTACGCATCACATTCCTATTTCTCAGGTTGCTGAAAACATTTCGAAAGAAAAAATAAAAAAACAAATTCGTGCTTTAAACCAGACTTTAATTGAAGACTTTTCGATTGCAAGGCCAAAAATTGCTGTTTTAGGTTTAAATCCACATTCAGGTGACGGCGGAGTAATAGGAAACGAAGAAATAGAAATTATTTCTCCTGCTATAAAAGAGCTTGCAGACAACGGAATCCTTACTTTTGGTCCTTTTCCGGCAGACAGTTTTTTTCAGCCCGCAAAATATAAAAACTATGATGCCGTTTTAGCAATGTACCACGATCAGGGATTAGCTCCGTTTAAAACGCTAGCTTATGAAGAAGGCGTAAATTATACTGCCGCTCTACCTTTCATCAGAACATCTCCCGATCATGGTGTAGCGTACGATATTGCGGGACAAAACATTGCCGATGAGCGCAGTTTTATGGAAGCAATTTTCACGGCGATCAAAATTTTCAATAACAGAAATGATTATAAAGATTTGATGAGCAACCGCCTTCAGCCAAGGAGAATGCCTTCGGATAACGGAATCGATGAAGACCTACCAATAGAAAGTGAAATGTAAAATCTGTAAACGAATTAAAATTAATTTGTTATGAATTTTATTTGTAATATTAAAAAAAATGCATATTTTTGCACACTCATTTTATGGACAAGTTAAGAAACTACGACGTAAGCTTTTCCGGACTAAAAACCGGCAAGCACGAGTTCAAGTTTGAGATAGATAAAGAGTTCTTTCAATTATTTGACACTGATCAGGAATTTACAGATCCTAAAATTGCAGTAGATGTTTTACTTGATAAACACACTACTTTTTTAGAATTTGAAATAAAAGTAAAGGGTACAGTAGAATTGGTTTGTGATATCACCAACGAAGATTTTACCTATCCTATAGAAAACCAAATCGGTATTTTGGTGAAATTTGGGGAAGAGTACGATGACAGCGAAGAAGACGTCATCACCATTCCTGCAAACGATCACGCGTTTAATATTTCACAATTGATATATGAAAATGTGGCGCTATCAATACCCATGAAAAAAGTATCACCTAATGTAAGTGATGAAGATTTGGAAATCCTGGAAAAATTCAGTCCAAAAGAAATAGAAGAAGAGCAGGAAGAGAAAAGCGATCCACGATGGGACGCACTAAAAAATTTAAAGAATAAAAATTAAATAGTTTAATGATGAGATGATGAATCTCATCGCTCATCAATTAAAAAAGTTATTACAAAATGGCACATCCAAAGAGAAGACAATCGTCTACAAGAAGAGATAAGAGAAGAACTCATTATAAAGCTGTAGTTCCTCAATTAGCAAAAGATGCAACATCAGGAGAAATGCATTTATACCACAGAGCTCACTGGCATGAAGGAAAACTATATTACAGAGGTAAAATAGTTATGGAAAAAGAAGTAGCTACTACTGAAGAAAACTAAGAGTCGTTTTTCATCGAAAAACACCCGTTTTAATACAGAAACCGCCCAATTTTTATAAAATTTGGCGGTTTTTTGTTGTTTTTTATGTTTTTTTGGTATCTTTGACGGCAAATCAAATATCAAATTTATGGACATTAAAGACATACAGAATCTTATTAAGTTTGTATCTAAAGCTGAGGTTTCAGAAGTAAAATATAAAACTAAAGATTTCGAAATTACTATTAAAACTCCGCTTGGAGGTAATGAAGTAAGCTATGTTGCTCAGCCTGCAATGTATCAGCAAGCTCCACAACAGGTGGCTCCGGGACATGCTCCGGCTTCGGTTTCTGCATCTCCGGAAAAAACAGAAGCGGCTTCTGACGATAGTAAATATGTAACTATTAAATCTCCAATGATCGGAACTTTCTACAGAAAACCATCTCCTGATAAAGATGTTTTCATCAACGTAGGTGACGAAGTTTCAAACGGAAAAGTAGTTTGTGTAATCGAAGCAATGAAGTTATTCAACCAAATCGAATCTGAAGTAAGCGGTAAAATCGTTAAGATTTTAGTAGACGATGCTACTCCGGTTGAATACGACCAACCATTATTCTTAGTAGATCCATCTTAATTAGAAGTTAGATGTTAGACATTAGATGTTAGATTAAATTCTACATTAAAATAACATTATCTAATTTTCAAATTATCTAATTTTCAAATTGAAGAAGATGTTCAAAAAAATATTAATTGCCAATCGTGGCGAAATTGCAATGCGTATTTTACGTACTTGCAAAGAAATGGGAATCAAAACCGTTGCGGTATATTCTACTGCCGACAAAGACAGTCTTCACGTAAGATTTGCTGACGAGGCTGTTTGTATTGGTCCCGCAATGAGTAAAGACTCCTATCTTAAAATCCCTAATATTATTGCTGCTGCAGAGATTACCAATGCAGATGCAATTCACCCGGGGTATGGTTTCTTATCTGAAAATGCTAATTTCTCAAGAATCTGTCAGAAAAACGGTATCAAATTTATTGGTGCAAGTCCTGAGCAAATCGAAAGAATGGGAGACAAAGCAAACGCTAAAGCAACCATGAAAGCTGCAAACGTACCTTGTGTACCTGGTTCTGAAGGTTTAATTGAATCTTATGAGCACGCAGTAAAAACAGCAGAAGAAACAGGTTATCCCGTAATGATCAAAGCTACCGCAGGTGGTGGAGGTAAAGGGATGAGAGCTGTTTGGAAAGCTGAAGATCTTAAAGAACACTGGGAGTCTGCAATTCAGGAAGCTGTTGCAGCCTTCGGAAACGGAGGTATGTACATGGAAAAACTGATTGAAGAGCCAAGACATATTGAGATTCAGGTTGCAGGTGACCAATTTGGTAAAGCTTGTCACCTTTCTGAAAGAGACTGTTCTGTACAAAGAAGAAACCAGAAATTAACTGAAGAAACTCCTTCTCCATTCATGACTGACGAACTTCGTGAGAAAATGGGTGAAGCAGCGGTAAAAGCAGCTGAATTTATTGGGTACGAAGGTGTAGGTACCATCGAATTCCTTGTAGACAAACACAGAAATTTCTATTTCATGGAAATGAATACGAGAATTCAGGTTGAGCACCCGATTACTGAGCAGGTAATTGACTATGATTTGATCAGAGAGCAAATTCTTCTGGCAGCAGGAACTCCTATTTCAGGAATCAACCATTATCCAAAATTACATTCTATTGAGTGTAGAATCAATGCGGAAGATCCTTATGCTGATTTCAGACCTTCACCGGGGAAAATCACTGGATTAAACATTCCTGGTGGACACGGGATCAGAGTTGATACTCATGTATATTCAGGATACACGATTCCTTCGAACTATGATTCTATGATTGCAAAACTTATTACAACGGCTCAAACTCGTGAAGAAGCAATTGCAAAAATGAAACGCGCTTTAGAGGAGTTTTATATTGAAGGAGTGAAAACTACTATTCCTTTCCACAGACAATTAATGGAAGATGAAGATTATCTTTCAGGTAACTATACTACAAAATTCATGGAGAGCTTTGTAATGGATAAAAAATACGATAATCACTAAGATTATTTTAAAATACATATTTAAAACCGCTTCACTTGAGGCGGTTTTTTTATGTAAAATGACTTTTATCATAAAGTAAATTTCCCTAATCTAATGATTTAACTATATTTTAGAGAAATATTTATTATATGAAAAAACTTTTCTTTTTATCATTATCTACAATGATGATGATCTCTGTAATATCTTGTTCAACAGAAACAAATGACGAATTACTAAATGAAAAAACTATAGAAAATGTTGAAGACTGGGATCACATTCAGCTTACAATTACAGATTCGTCAAAGCAACTTGGAAAATACAATGCATTAGGTTATGGTTATAATGTTTTAGGTGAATATGCAAACGAAAACTCTACAACATTAAAAATAATCGATACAGATAAATTTAAAGCAGAACATCAACAGCGTTTATCTGAAGAGAATGTATTGTCTAATAAATATACCGAAAACTACGGAGAAGATGCAGCTGCTTATTTACAAATGATTTCAAGAAAAGTTTCAGCCACTCAGCAATTTAAGGTATATGGCAAAACCATCCCGTTTTCATCAGCTATTTTAAGCAACAAAAAATATGATCCACATTTCATTTATGGAAATTACAGTCATATCATAAAACAAAAAAGATTTAGATTGAATGAGAGTCATGAACTTTTAAGCAATTATTTAACTGCAAATTTCTCAAAAGATCTTGAGGAAAAAACAGCTGAGCAAATTGTTAAAAAATATGGCACTCATGTGGCAGTAGATATATACACAGGGTCTATTATTGATATGATCTTCCAAGCCAAAACAACCAATCCTGACCGTGCAAGCGCAGCAAGAATTGGAATAAAAACTATTGTTGGCACAGATAACGAAATTGATACTCAAGCGGCTTCAAAAAATTACGAAAAAAAATTATTTTACAAAACAAGAGGAGGAGATAAATCATTGGCTATGGCGGGAATTTTTAATCTCAAAAAAATGACCCCAACCATTAATTTTTATAATTGGCAAAGCACCTCTACAACAGAAAATGCTGTGCTAGTAGATTTCGGTGATAACGGATTAATATTTTTATATGATCTAGTTAAAGATCCCTCTAAGAAAGCTGAACTAAAGTTGTATATTGACCAATATATAAATGAAAATCAAGTTGTTTTAGAATCTTAAATCTATTTTATCATCAAAATTATTTATAGATCCGTCAGTAAAATGGCGGATCATTTTAATGCAAAACATTTAAATTTAATTTCTAAAAGATATAAAAACTGCAAGTCATAATGAGTTTGAGCAATATCTTCTAAATGATTATTTCATATCAACAATACATACTTGAATAAACCTAATATTCAGCATCATTATTCTGTTGAACCATCTTATTTATTATACTTAAATTTGTAAAAAAGGAAAAGATATGTCAACAGCAGAACAAACAAAAAACTCACAATATTTCATAGAATTAGAAGAAAAACATGGTGCTCACAATTATCATCCGCTTCCAGTGGTTTTAGATAAAGGAGAAGGTGTTTTTGTTTGGGATGTTGAAGGTAAAAGATATTATGATTTCCTTTCCGCTTATTCGGCTGTCAACCAAGGACATTCTCATCCAAAAATTGTTGATGCTTTAGTTAATCAGGCTAAAAAATTAGCTTTAACTTCAAGAGCTTTTTACAATTCGAATTTAGGAGAATACGAGAAAAAAATCACTACACTTTTCGGATTTGATAAGGTTTTACCGATGAATTCCGGAGCCGAGGCTGTGGAAACTGCAGTAAAATTAGCCAGAAAATGGAGCTATGAAGTAAAAGGAATTTCAGAAAATGCAGCAAAAATTGTAGTTTGTGAAAATAATTTCCATGGAAGAACTACAACAATTGTTTCTTTCTCAAACGATCCTGATGCCAATAAAAACTATGGTCCTTTCACACCTGGATTTGTGAAAATTCCTTATAACGACCTTTCAGCTTTAGAAGAAGTTCTAAAAAATGATGCGCAAAATATTGCTGCGTTTTTGGTTGAACCCATTCAAGGTGAAGCAGGAGTTTACGTTCCGGATGAAAACTTCTTGAAAAATGCTTTAGAATTATGCAAAAAATACAACGTTCTTTTCATTGCAGACGAAGTACAGACAGGAATTGCAAGAACAGGTAAGCTGATTGCATGTCATCACGAAGAGGTACAACCCGATATTTTAATTTTAGGAAAAGCACTTTCCGGTGGAATGTATCCCGTGTCAGCGGTTTTGGCGAATGACGAGATTATGAATGTAATCAAGCCAGGTCAGCATGGTTCTACTTTTGGAGGAAATCCTATTGCATGCGCCGTTGCAATTGCTGCGCTGGATGTAGTAGAAGAAGAAAAACTTTCTGAAAGAGCTGAAGAATTAGGAAAATTATTCAGAAGTGAAATTGAAAAGCTGATCGAGAAATCAGATTTGATTACCAAAGTAAGAGGAAAAGGTTTGCTTAATGCAATCTTAATTAATGATACACCCGAAAGTTCTACTGCATGGAATCTTTGTTTACAATTAAAAGAAAACGGTCTTTTAGCTAAACCAACCCACGGAAACATTATCAGGCTGGCACCGCCATTGGTAATCACAGAAGAGCAATTATTAGACTGTGTGAAGATTATTGAAAAGACAATCTTAGAATTCAAAAAATAAAATCAAAATATTTTCATACTAATAACACTCTAAATCAGAGTGTTATTTTTTTATTTAGGAAATAGAACAAACGATTGTTTAACTATTAAGCTTATTTTTCATCTAATATTAGTTAAAATACAGATGTTATGGAAAATCCGAAAATAAGTGCTTTATTAATTGTCTTTAATGAAGAAAAAAATATTGAAGAGGCTCTCAAATCGGTCGAATTTGCTGACGAGATTATTGTTTTAGATTCTTTTAGTACAGATAAAACTGTTGATATTATAAAAAATAAATATCCAAACATAAAGCTTTATCAAAACAAATTTGAAGATTTCACCAAGCAGCGTAATCTCTGCATTTCATATGCAAAAAACGACTGGATTTTATTTTTAGATGCAGACGAGAGAATTACTCCGGAATTGAAAAATGAAATTCTAAAAGAAATTAAAAAACCGGTCACCAGAAAAGCATATTTCTTTAAGAGGAAATTCTTTTTTATGGGTGAAAAAGTAAATTATTCTGGAACACAAAATGATAAAAACATTCGTTTATTCAAAAAAGAAGTGGCTCATTATGACGAAAACAAAAGAGTTCATGAAGGATTAAGCAATCTTGACAATCCTGGAACTTTACAAAATTATCTTCTTCATTTTTCTTTTGATTCTTATGAAGCTTATTACAAAAAAGTAATTCATTACTCAAAACTCAAAGCAAAAGATTTACATGAAAAAGGAATTCCATATCAATTGATAAAACAATTATCAAAAAGTGCCTTCAGCTTCTTCAAAATGTATATTTTAAAACTTGGGATCTTAGACGGTAGAAAAGGCTTAACACTCTCCTACTTAAGTGCTTTAAGCTCTTTTAAAACTTATGAGTTTTTAAAAGAAAAATATTCATAATAATTTATTTTTATCAAATATAAAATTCTGAAAATAAACTGTATTTTTGCAGCAGTAAGTCACTAATTTATGAAGCTTTCTGTAGCAATAATTACTTTTAACGAAGAAAGGATAATTGAAAAAAACCTAAATGCTGTTCACGACTTAGCCGACGAAATTATTATTGTCGACAGTTTCTCTACAGACAGTACAAAAGAAATTTGTCTAAAATTTCCGAAAGTGAAATTTATTCAACAGAAATTCTTAGGCTTTGGCAAACAAAAAAATTCAGCGATTGAAAAATGTCAATCAGAATGGATTTTATTTTTAGATTCTGATGAAATTCCTAACGGAGAACTCATCGATTCCATTCGAAGAATCGTTTCTGAACCAAAATCGCCTTTTAATGTTTACGATGTCGAATTCAACAATATCTTTTTGGGTGAAACATTGAAATACGGAGGTTGGGGAAATATAAAAAGAGAAAGACTCTTCAAAAAAGGGCACGGGAAATATTCTGAAGATATTGTACATGAAGCCTTTGTGACAATCGAAACCAAAGGCAAACTGAAAGGAAAAATAAATCATTACACATACAAAGACATTTATCATCACATCGAAAAATCTAATAAATACACTTCGATGATGGCAGAAAAGATGTATAAAAATGGTAAAAAATCGAATATTTTTAAAATTCTTTTTAAGCCTTTGTTTCAATTTTTCAAATCATATTTTTTACGTTTAGGCTTTCTTGACGGTCTGGTTGGTTACTATGCAGCGGCAACAGCGGCTTTTTATACCTTTCTTAAATATAAAAAACTTCACGAAATCTATAAATTCAGATAGATATTATGATTTCGGTTCTTAAACGAATTTTAAGCTTTTCAAAAAAAGAAAGCATTCGCATTCTAATGTATCATCAGGTTTTGCCACAATCAATTGCATATAAAAATGATCTGATTGTAACTGTAGAAAATCTTGAAGAGCAAATAACTTACATCAAAAACAATTTCACAACAGTATTTTTCAAGGATTTGGAAGCCTCAAAATCGGTTGAAAACAAAATCATATTAACCTTTGATGACGGATATTACAATAATTTGCAATATCTCATGCCGTTGCTCGAAAAACACCAATTGAAAGCGACAATTTTCATCCCTACAGAGCTTATTCAGAATAATATAAATGGAAAAGAAAGGGTATACATGAATTTTGATGAGATAAGATCTTTAAATTCAAAATTAATTGAAATAGCTCTACACAGTCATTCACATCGGAATTTTTCTCAATTAACACTACAAGAAGCCGAAACCGATCTTTTAAAAAATATTGAAATTTTAGAACAGAGTAGAATCAATTTTACAAAAGTTCTGGCATATCCGTACGGGAAATTTCCGAAAGAAAAAGAGCGTAGAAAAGAATTCTTTGAAATGCTCGAAAAAATCGGGATCGTTTCTGCCATGAGAATTGGCAATAACATTGCAGCTTACCCATTTAAAAACAGATTTGAGGTTAACCGTATCGACATCAAATATGGAGACACTTTAAAAACTTTTAAAAGGAAACTTAAATTTGGTAAAACGAAACTTTAATTTAAAAGCCTTTCATACAACTTTTCATAAGATTCAGCCATTTGTTTATAACTAAATTGCGAGGCTCTTTCTTTCAATTTTACTATATAATTTTCCTGATCAGCATAAAATTTTTCGATTCCTTCATTATATGTTTTTCGCATCGAGTCACCAGAAAAGTTATTGAAGTAAAAAGCCAAGTCACCACCAATTTCCGGAAGGCTGGTTAAATTGCTTAGAAAAATGGGCTTCCCAAAATACATGGCTTCAACCGGAGGAATCCCAAAACCTTCCGCCAATGAAGGATGACAATAAGATTCGCAATGTTGAAGCAAAAAGTACTTTTCGTTATTTTCAACATTTTCTAAAATATGAACTCTTTTTTCAAAACCTAGGCTTTTAACTTTCTCTAGGAAACTCTCTTTATAAGCTGATTTAGCAGACGAAGTTATCAGAACCAAATCTCGATCATTATCTTTGAGAAGTTCTAATAAAACTTCCTGATTTTTTTTAGGAAAAAGCACGCCGATATTGAGTATAAATTTTCGATCGATAAACTCATATCTTTTTTCAGAACTAAATTTTTCGTTTTTGGGGAAAATCAGTCCGTTGTAAATAACTTCTACTTCAACGTCATTTTTTAAGGTAAATAAATGTTTATTTTTAAGAAAATCATTCTTCACAAATTCAGAAATACAAACAATAGCATCTGCATTTCCTATATTTTTTTGAACTAATTTTTTAGATTTTTCAATTTTTCTGGCAGAACTTTTATCATGCAGAAAGTTCAAATCGTGGAGCGTAACTACTTTTTTCTGATTTGATTTTTTAGAATGAAAATAATCTGACAATTGATGCGTTACATGTATTAAAGAAAAAGACGAAGTATTTACTTTAATTTTTTTATGCCAAAATTTCCAGTTAATGATCTTAAAATCAGATTGTATTACCGGAATATTCGTTGCCGGACTATAAAAGGTGTAATTGAAATGGCACAATTTTTCGTCTAAACCCTTGATTAAGGAAATACAGACATTTGCAATTCCTGATCTTGGGTATTTGAGTCGCTCAACGTCGATGAGAATATTCTTTTTCATGAAAAAAATGGGCATTTCCTCAAAAATAGAAATTTAAATTTTAAAATCTTTACTTTTGTTTTATGAAAATTTGTTTAATCAGTTTTGATTTTTGGCATTATGATGAACATATCGTAAATAAACTGAAAGAAAAAGGTGTAGAAGCGTACCATATCAATATTGGAGCCTTTACACACAAAAATTTTGGCGCAAGGGTAAAGAATGCGATGAGCAAAGTTTTTATCGGAAAAAATCTGAAACACGAGAAAAGACAAAATTTTATCATCGATTCTCTTAAAAAGATAGGAAAACAGGATCAAATTTTGGTCATTAACCCTGAAAGTATAGAGGAGCATGTGCATGAAGTGATCAGAAAATACGCAGATCGAAATATTGCCTATTTATACGACAGCATGTCGAGAAATCCGGCTCAGCATATTTTACATTTTTTTGATACCGTTTTTTCTTTTGATGACGAAGATGTGAAAGAACATGGGTTTAAAAAAATAACCAACTATAATTATCTCAAATATTGCCCTAAAGAGGAGCAAAACCCGCATCTTGATCTTTTTTATATTACCTCTTACGATACGCAGAGATTACAGAAACTCAATTTTTTAATTAATAAAATTAATGATCTCAATATCAATTTTAAAACAATTGTAGCCGGTAAGAAAAGTTGGAAAAATAAAATCACACAAATTGTTGACTCGAAAAATATTAATATCATTAAATTCAGAACCAAAAACATTCCTCAACAATCATTACCTAAGTTATATAAAAATACAAAAGTAATTCTTGATCTTCAAAGAGATAATCAGATGGGGCTAAGTTTTCGTATTTTTGAGGCGATGGCTTTAGAAAAAAAGTTCATCACAGACAATCAAACGATTAAAAATTACGATTTTTATAATCCGGAAAATATTTTGATTCTCAATGATGATTTCAGTAATATTGAAAAGTCGTTTTTTGAAACCGAATATCAAAAACTTCCAGACGAAGTTTATCATAAATACACTTTGGACAATTGGGTGAATACTGTTTTTAATCTGAGCTAAATGACAAAAATTTCTGTTGCACTTTGTACTTATAACGGTGAAAAATTTATCCGTGAGCAGATTGATTCTATTCTTGACCAGTCATTGAAAGTAGATGAAATTGTAGTCTGCGACGACGGCTCAACAGATCAAACCAAAAACATTTTAGCTGAATACGAAAATAAACTTCCAAATATTTTCAAAATTCATCTCAATGAAAAAAATTTACGAAGTGTAAAAAACTTTGAAAAAGCGATCTCAATTTGTACCGGCGAAATTATATTTTTGAGCGATCAGGATGATGTGTGGGAAAAAGATAAGGTGAAAATGTTCGCTAATTTTTTCGAAAATAATAAAAACATCGATGTTGTATGCTCAAACGGATTTATTATTGATGAAAACAGTGTACAAAAAAAACATTATACAGTTTGGGATGTTCCAAAATTTTTGAGCGAAAGTAAAAAAGAAATCAACTATTTTAAAATTTTTGCAACCATCGGAAATTTTGCAACAGGTGCGTCAATGGCAATCAGAAAATCATTTACTAATCAGGTTTTGCCTTTTCCAACTGTTGAAGGTTTACATCACGACGAATGGATTGCATTGGTTTCTGCCGAACAAAAAAAGTTTGCCTTTTTAAATGACAAGCTCTTTTCCTATCGTATTCACAGCGAACAACAAGTTGGAGGAATCTGCTATTCTAAAGATGAGGCTTCTAAAAAGAAACTTACCAGCCGTTTTGATTATGATAAAAAGACTGAAATATTCAGAGATTTTAAAATAAAATTGAGAACACTTAATGATAAAGAAAGAAAGTTTTCGGCTTATCTTGAAAAAGATTTTAATGAAGATGCAAAAAGATTTTTGAAAGAAGTACAGGATGAAAAAAACGCTTTATACCAAAAATTAAAATCTGAACATTTTATTCTTTTCCTATTCTTTAAATATTTTTACCGATGAACAGAATCCTCATCATTATGCATAACTATGCAGGAATTTCAGACCTCATCAAAAAAAACCTGGAATATCTGAATCATAACAATGTAGATTTTTTACTGTATTCTGATGAGAAATTCAGATATAAAAACTGGCGTGAGCAACTTAATAATATTTACCGAAAAACTGTTTTAGGAGACAAAAAGTATAAAGAAATTCTTAGGAAAGCCTTTATAGAGAATACTTTGAGAGAAAAGGCTAAAAGATTACCCGAATATGAAACGATTTTGGTGATGACAACAGATTTTTTTTCGGAAGAGTTTTTGAGCATCATCAGAACCAAAACTAAAAAACTAGTCGGAAATCATTGGGACGGACTCAGCAGAACGCCAAATGTTTATCCCAAACTAAAATTCTTTGACAAGTTTTTCGTATTTGATAAAAACGATGTTGATGAAAAGAAAAATATCTTCTTTCTGACTAATTTCTTTTTTAATTTTGAAGAAGAGAAAACTCAACCAATCATTAAAAATGATGTTTTCTACATCGGAACGTATGTGGAAGAGCGATTTAAAACATTAAAAGAGTTTTCAGCAATTTTAAGTCTCAAAAAAATCAGTCAAAAAATACTTCTTTTCAGTTGGGACAAAAGAGAACCTGAAGGAGAAATCAATTTCACCAATCAATTTCTAACGTACGATGAGAATATGAGCTGGGTTAAAAGTTCAAAAGCACTTTTAGATTTAAAATTAAAAGAGCATAATGGATTGTCTTTCCGGTTTTTTGAAGCGCTGAAGTACGAAAAGAAATTGATTACCGATAACCCGGATGTGAAAAATTACGATTTTTACAGACAAGGAAATATATTCATCATCGGTGAAGATTCTGAAGAAAATCTGAATAATTTTATTGAAAATCCTTATCAGGAAATTCCTGCAGAAATCAAAAATAAATATAGTTTTGAAAGCTGGTTTAAAACACTTATTTCTTAAGACATGAACGAAAAAATCTCTATCATTATTCCTTATTACAAAGGTGAAAACTATATTCGTGAAACTCTGAAAAGTGTTTATGATCAAACGTATCAGGATTTTGAAGTTATTATTGTAAATGATGGTTCCGAAAGATCTGCTTTAGATTTAATTGAAAAAAATAGCGATTTCAAAAATTTAAAAATCATTCATCAGGAAAATCAAGGCCAATCTTCTGCCCGAAATAACGGTGTAAAATCGGCTACAGGAAAATATATTCTCTTTTTGGATTGTGATGATCTTATTGACAAAAAATTTTTAGATAAAACACATCAGATTCTTTCAAAAAACAATGAAATAAGAATCTGCTACACCAAAGGAAAATTCTTCGAAAAAACAGACAAAGAATGGGTTCTGCAGCCTTTCAATACTTTTGATTTCTTAATTGAAAACTGCATTCCGATTACTGCACTTATTTATAAAGAAGATTTCGAAAAAGTTGGTGGTTTTGATACTCAATTAAACTATTACGAAGATTGGGATTTCTGGATTTCTTTAGTTGAAATTGGTGCGAAAGTTCATAAAATTGATGAATTTTTATTCTTTTACAGAATCAGAAATACCACAGATTCGCTTACCAATACAAGCATTGATAACAGTTCGAGGCTTTCTGATAATTTCTTTGAGATTTATAAAAAACATTATACTTTTTACAAACAAAACGGGCTTGATTTTCACAGCATTATGAGCTTAATTCGTGAGAATAAAAAGTATAAAGCCAAATATTATGATGAATGGTACAGAAAATTGATTTACAAATTTTTTAAGCCTAAAAAATATCAGAAAATTTATAAAAATTAATTCCCGAACCCTAAATACTGAAGCATATTTTTAATATTCTGCTCCTGAGTTTCTATAGAAAATTTTGAAAGCGGTAAAAGACTGTTTTCGTGCAACGTTTGCCAAAGATTTTCATTATCGTATAACTCAAGAATTTTATCTGCAAAATTTTGAGGATTTTCATCTGAAATTAACGCTGTTTTTGCGTCTTCCAAACTCATTCCTTCTGCACCAATTCCGGTAGTAATTACAGGTAATTTGAATTCTAAAGCCTGTCCGATTTTTCCTTTTACTCCGGCTCCGTAACGAAGTGGCGCTACAAAAACTCTTGAATTCTCAAACCAAAAATCTACGGTTTCCTGATATCCTAAAATCTGAAAACGATCAGAATGATATTTTTCTTTCAAATCGGCAGGAAAATCTGGTCCCAAAATAAAGATTTTAATCTGATTATTTTTTGCCCAAACCAAAGGCATAATCTGATCATGTAAAAATTTCACAGCATCAATATTCGGCAAATGATTGTAACCACCAATGAAAAGCAAACCTTCTCTTTCGGAAAAACTCAACGGAATATTTTCTACAGGTTTGTGAATATTACTCACCGTGAAAATTTTATCTTTTTTGACTCCGTTTTCAGAAACTGTATTTTTTTCTTCGTCGCTGATAGAAATCACCGCATCTGAAATATTCATTCCCGCATATTCTTTTTCTTTGAAGAAACTTATTTCCTTTTCTCTTTCTTTGGTGACAACATCAATATAATTATTTTCGCGCTCCAATCTCAGATAATGAAGATCAACCATATCGTAAATAATTTTTTGTCCGCTTATCTTATCCTTAATTAGATTGTACCAATGATTAAATCCTAAAGGTCTGAAAATCCAGATCACATCGACGTACGACAAAGCATCCACAACCTGGTTTTCTACTTTTACAATCTTATTTTGAGCATTTACATAATCTTTGCAAATCTCAACTCCTGCATTTTGAAAATAAGTGATATAATCGGAATCTTTAGTTTCATCAAAATGTTTAACTGCTAAAACAATATGATGTCCGTTTCTCTGAAGGATTTTTATAATTTCCATAAACCTCCTTGATCCGGAATCCTGATCTGGTTTTGGCATATTTTCTTCCAGAAAGAGAAAATTTGGAGTTTTGTAATGAGCATTATAATTGATTTTCTCGCTCTTTACATATTTTTTATTTATAAAATAAGAATTCCAATGATCAGCGAAAACTTTTCGATCAGTATTATTTTCTGCTTTAAAAGAATTATTAAAACAAACGACTTCTGAAAGTGGATGATAATAGATGTCTTTATTTTCTTCTTTTTTCAGCTTCAAACAAAAATCAGCTTCTGCAAAATAGGGCGAAGAAAAAGTTTCGTTCAGTAGATTTAAATCTCCGTTTTTTTTGGTTTTCCGGAACAATAAACTTCCAGCGCAAAAATCTACTTTTCTTAAAAAATTAAACTGAGGAGCATCAATTGCTTCAGATTTACCCAATTCAACAATTTCAGAATTTTCAAAAACCAAATTTCCTGCCTCAATTATAGTATTGTCGATAGAAATCATTTTAGAACCAACTGAACATACATTTTCTTTGGTATTAAAAACTTCTATCAAACTTGACAAATAATTTTCCTGAACCAAAACATGAGATTCTAAAAGATAAATAAATTTCCCTTTTGCTTTTTTAATGGCAAGATTTACATTTTGAGTTAAACCAATACTTTCTTCATGTCCGATTATAATTATTCCCTTTATTTTTTCCAAATATTTCTGGGTTTCATCGTTACTTTTACCATTAATAACAATAATTTCTTTGGGAATATTTCGATCAAATTTTTCAATATAATAAAGACAATTGAGCAACAGTTTCAAATCATTAACATTATGAATAATAATTGAAACTTCAGAGTTTGCGTCTGTGGAAAAATTAAATGGGTGACTTTTAAAGAAATCAAGATTAAGAAGATTGATGGTTAACTTTCTTCTATTTTTGATGAATTGATAATCTTTGATTTTATTTTTAAAAAATCTTTTAATTCCCATTTTAAATTTATTATTTTGTCTAAGCTTTTGCGAAAACGAATTTAAGCATTTATTTCCTCAACTTTCAAAAGACGCTCATTCTAAACAAAAATCATTAATGAATTTTTCTAATAAGAACTTATTATTTTTCTTTCCCGAAAGTCCTTTCTCCAAAAGAGCCGGAAATGTTTTGCGTACGTACACCAATCTCAAACAATTGAAGTCTTTAGGCTTGAATATTGACCTTGTAGGTGTAGAAGATCATTACAACAGTTTTGGAGATTCTCCTCAAGACATTGATTCTGCAATTATTAATGACGTTTTTGTTCTGAAAACCCAACCGCCAAAGAAAAAACTGACTTTAGAATATTGGAAATATAAAATTCAGAAAAAATTCAACAAAGAAAATTCCAATCAATACCTTACTCAATATCTGAAAGATAATTTCACTGCTCTGCTTGCTCAGAAAAAGTACGATTATATTTTTATCAATTATGAATTCTGGACAGATCTCATCCGCAATCAGGATTTAAAAGGAGCCAAAACCATCGTTGACACTCACGACTGGATTACGCTGAATGAGTTTTACAACAATAAAAACCTGGATTTAGGTAAAAGATTTGGTGAAGAAATCAACAATCTTTCGCTTTATGATAAAGTCGTTACCATTTCGCAGGACGAGTATTTTATTTTCAAAAGTTTTTTGGGAGATAAAGTGATTAATATTCCGCCAAGTTTTCCTGAAAATTTCGAAGGTTCAAATATTGAAAAAAAATATGATCTTATCTTTGTTGGCAGCGACAATCCTTTTAATATATTATCGATTAACTGGTTTGTCGAAAAAGTTTTGCCTCTTCTTCCTAAAGAAATAAAAATTTGTATTATTGGAAGAATCTGTAAGCATGTTCCGGATCATGAAAACATTGAAAAAGTCTTTTTTGCAGACGATTTAGAGACCTATTATCATGCAAGCAAAATTGCAATTTGCCCAATGCTGAAAGGAACCGGTATAAAAATTAAAGTAGTGGAAGCAATGTCTTACGGGTTACCCGTTGTTGGAACCGAAAAAGCAGTTGATGGTTTTTCAGACAAAAAAAATAACGGCTGTTTGGTAAGTGATGATGAAAAAGAATTTGCTGATATTATCAAAAGTCTTTTAAACAATTCATCAGTTTACGAGAAACAAAAAGATGAAGCCATTCATTCTTTCAAGAATAATTTCTCCGAAAAAAAATCTGTTGAGCTTTGGGAAAAAACCTTAAATTTTTAATGACATTATGCAATCACTTATTTTATTCATTAAAACATATAAACCCGATTTCGAAAGGGTACAAAAACTTCTTACGTCTATAGAAAAGTACAATACAGAGAATATTCCGGTCGTTATATCTGTGAACGATAATGATTTTGAGTTTTTCAAAAATAATATTGCAAATTATAACGTTATTAGAGATTCAGATATCATTGAAGCCGACAGTTCGGATGGATGGAGATACCAGCAAATCATAAAAGCGCACGTTTACAAACTGGATCTGTGTAAAAATTATTTGTGTATTGATTCTGATTCAGAATTTATCCGTGATTTTTATTATTCGGACTTTCTATATGATGAAAATACGCCTTACACGATAATGCATGAATCTAAACCATTTTTGGAAACGATGGAAAATATTGGTTTAGATTCTGAAAACATTTTCTTTAAGGAAGCATTACGAGCGACTCGTCCTCTGTTTGGAAACAAAGGTAAAGAGTGGGATTACGGCCCGTCTCCATACCTTTGGAGCTGTAAAGTCTGGGAACACTTTGTAGAAGTTTATTTAAAAAATGACAACAAAACTTTTTTAGATTTCTTCCAGGAAATAGACAAAGTTACCCCGCCATCGGAATGTGTGATATATGGTGAATACCTTCTTAAAACCAGACTTATAGATCTGTATCCTATAGAAGGTTTTTTTAAAGTATATCATTATGAAAAGCAATATAAGATTGAAAAAAAATTCCATGATATTGAAAAATTTAAAAAAGTGTATTTAGGGATTATCTTCCAAAGTAATTGGCAGATAAAAAAGAAAAAATTCTTATTATTTAAATGAAAATCTCAATAGTAACAGCATATTACAACCGAAAAAAACTCTTTGACACTACTCTATTAAGTATTTCAAAACAAATTGAAAATCACAAATTAGACATTGAAGTAATTGCTGTAGATGACGGTAGTGATGAAGACGAAAGACTAGAAGAACTTGCAAACAGGTATCCGTTTTTAAAAATAATCCGATTAGAAAAAAAAGACAAGTGGTACTCTAATTCTTGTATCCCATTTAATATCGGATTCAAAGAAGCAAAAGGAGATATTATTATACTACAGAACCCTGAATGCACTCATTATGGAGACATTTTAAAGTATACCTTAGAAAATATCACTAATGAAAACTATATAAGTTTTGCCTGTTTCTCTCTTGGTATAGACAGCACAAATAATATTGAAGTTTTTTTGAATGATTCAGAAAAAATGAATGCTCTTATGCAAAAAAACAGTGTAGGATATATTGGCGACGGACTAGACTGCTGGTATAATCATCCTTTTATAAATCCCAAAGGATATCATTTCTGCGCTGCAATTACAAAGGAAAACCTGCACGATCTGGGAGGATTTGATGAAAGATTTGCGAAAGGTATAGCGTTTGATGATAACGAATTTTTATATAGAGTACGTTTAAAAGGTCTTGAAATACAAATTGTAGGAGATCCCATTGTGCTCCACCAAAATCATTACTCCAAAATATCTTATACCACAGATAAAAATCTTTTGGATGATGAGACCTATCAGGAAAGATTAAAATTAGCCGAAAGAAATCGCATCTTATTCGAATTGGTTACCAAATCTGAAAAACCCTGGCGAGCCAATTATTTTTTCGATGTTGAAAAGCATAAGGTTGAAAAAAAAATCTTAGAAAAAATAAAATCAGAAGTAAAGAAACTTTTTTAAACTTAAACAGTGCCAAAATAAGACAATTACTATCTTATTTTGGCACTGTTTATTAATAGGAATTATTTAGAAAGACACGCATCTAATTTTTCCTTATTAAGCTGAAATTCTCTGTACTTAAACACGCCGGATTTATTGGCAATAATAGCTCCGAAATCAATTGTTTCATCATCTGTCTTCATCGGAAAAATGCTAGACCTGTAGATATTTTGTTCAGCAAATGGTTTAGATAATACTTTAAAATTAAGCCCGTCTTTCGAAAATGCAAGATAAAGACTATCTGAAGTAAATTTTCTCACTTCACCTGCAGCGATGCATAAAAAATAATATCCGTCTATATAGGTAGCCTGTATATGCCACGGAGCATATTCTGAATTTACTTTCGTCCAGGGCTTAGTAATGAAATTAACCACTTTACTTTGATGGAAATTTGAAAAATCTAATCCGTTTTTTGATGTCCTTCGAATAATATACGAAGGATCATCTCCCGGAAAATTTGCACTGATATTATTTTCTACCTCAAAACTTACATATTCTTGGCCATTGTAAACAATACTGGGCGACAGAATATGGTTATTTTTCGGCGAATAAGGAGGATTGCTGGTGTAAACAGCTTCTAAAGGAGTCCAGGATATTCCGTTTGTAGAAGTTTGCCTTACGATAGTTCGCTGAGCATTATGTATTAACTTTTTTGAATTATTTTGGCTTTTAGCGCCTCTATTCTTCAATGCAGTCGCTTTTATAAAACATCCTCTATAATAGAGCGAAAATTTACCGTTTTCAAACGTCCAATCCACGTCAGACCAAAAACCATATTTAGGAGCATCTTTTTTTTCAGGGAAAATTTCATTCTTTGAAGGGGTTCTCTGTAACGGAGTTTTAACACCATTTGGACTGCTCCAGTTTATACCATCATTCGATACAACAATTGTCGGATTTTCATATCTTTCAGATTCACGAGTATTTCCCAATACCCCAAAAAAGGGAGTAAAGACCATCCAATATTTATATCCATTGAAACCATTAGGAAAATACTGTACATCAGGATGACAATATGCAAAACTAGGAGTATTAATATCTTTTATAAATGAAGCATCGTTTATTCCCGGATAATTCCCGTTGGCCGCTACATTAATATTGAGAGTTCCAATATCCGTAAGATAATTGACCAACCCTCCATATTCTTTATTATTATCGGCAACGGCAGGAACATTTTCAGCAAACAAACTTTCTTCCTCTTGAGAGCAACTTACAAAAAACATAAGCAAAAGCAACAAAGGCTTCAGCTTATCAATAGAGCGAGACATCTTTAGTTTAAAGTATTTTATGCTCTCTCATACTCATCATCCAACCTCACAATATCATCTTCACCAAAGTAAGTTCCCGTCTGTACTTCTATGAAGACAACCGGCTTTTCAGAAAGATTCATGATTCTGTGTTTAGCTCCCAAAGGGATAAAAATACTTTCACCGTAAGATAATTTTATTTCTTTATCATCCAAAATTATGGTAGCATCTCCTTCAATGATCGTCCACTGTTCCTGTCTTTTGTGGTGATACTGATATGACAGCTTTTGTCCCGGATTTACCTCAATTCTTTTCAGTTTATAATTGGGTTCGTCTGCCAATACATAATATTTACCCCAAGGTCTTTCGCCGATTTCTAGCATAATTGATGAATTCTAAATTTATACAAATGTAAATATTAAGATTAAAAATCCCAATATAGAAAACATTAAACATCATTAAAACATTTAATTTTAAGTAAATTTGCAAAAATTTTATTTAAAATGGAGAAAGTAAGAGTCCGTTTTGCACCAAGTCCTACAGGACCTTTGCATTTGGGAGGCGTAAGAACCGCATTGTATGATTATCTTTTTGCTAAAAATCAGGGCGGCGAATTTGTATTGAGAATAGAAGACACCGATACTGCAAGATACGTGGAGGGCGCTGAAGAATACATTGAGGAAGCCTTAGAATGGTGCGGAATCATCCCCGATGAAAGCCCAAAAAAAGGCGGAAAATTTGCTCCATACAGACAATCTGAAAGAAGAGATATTTACGATAAATACACAGAGCAGATCCTAAAAACCGATTATGCATACATCGCTTTCGACACTGCGGAAGAATTAGATGCTATCCGTGCTGAATATGAAGCTAAAGGTGATGTTTTCTCTTATGACAATAAAACCAGAAACCGCTTAAGAAACAGTCTTGCACTTTCTGAAGAGGAAGTTCAACAATTGTTGGATGCCAAAACACCTTACGTTGTAAGATTTAAAATGCCTGTTGACAGAACTCTCGGTTTGGTAGACATCATCAGAGGAAACTCTGCGGTAAATACAGATACTTTAGACGATAAAGTTTTGGTAAAAAACGACGGAATGCCAACTTACCACTTCGCCAACATTATCGACGACCATGAGATGGAAATTTCTCACGTTATTCGTGGTGAAGAATGGTTGCCTTCTTTAGGTTTACACACTTTATTATATGAAGCAATGGGTTGGGAAGCGCCTCAGTTTGCCCACCTTTCATTGATTTTAAAACCTGATATTTCAACTTTAATCAATAAAGAAAACATTGATAGCATTACAAAATCTTTCACGGAAGAATTTGTAGCCAAAAACAATCAATTCTCTTTTGATGAATCGGCTACGATTATTAAATCTCTTTTCTCAGAAGTGAAAAGTCCAAGATTTAAATCTATGTTGAATGAAAATGATAAGGATAATGAAATCACTGCTTCTGTAAAACAATTTTTAAAGAAAGGACTTTCTGGAAAATTAAGCAAAAGAGACGGTGACAAATTCGGATTCCCGGTATTTCCATTAAACTTTACAGATCCTAAAACAGGAAATGTTTCAAAAGGTTATAGAGAAAGTGGTTATCTTCCTGAGGCATTTATTAATATGATTTCGCTTTTAGGCTGGTCTCCTGCTGACGATAAAGAAAATCTAACTTTGGAAGAAATGATTAAAGAATTTGATTTACATAAAGTTCATAAAGCCGGAGCTAGATTTAGTAAAGAGAAATCTGAATCACTGAATCATTATTATATCCAATTGAAATCTAATGAAGAATTATTAAATATTCTTAAAAATTCAGATTTAAATTTAAATATGGATGATGAAAAATTATTAAAGATTATTCATCTGATGAAAGAAAGAGCAACGTTCCCGAAAGATATTTACGAAAACGGAAAGTTTTTCTTTGAAGCTCCAACTTCTTACGATGAAAAAGCTTCAAAAAAAGCGTGGAATGATGAAACTTCAAATCTTTTGACAGAATTTGCTGAAAATTTAAATTCAATTGATGATTTCGTTTCTGAAAACATCAAACAGAAATTACACGATTTCGCTGAAAACAAAGGTTTGGGAATGGGTAAACTAATGATGCCGCTTCGTTTAGCTTTGGTAGGAGAACTGAAAGGACCAGATGTTCCGGATATTTTGGAACTCATTGGAAAAGAGGAAAGTGTCGCCAGAATAAGCAATGCTGTAAATAATTTTAAATAGGTTTTCATAATTTTTCATACATTTGAAAGATTTAATTTACTTCAAGAATGGAATATTTAAGTTTCGAACTTCCTATAAAAGAGCTGATGGATCAATATCAAACATGTTCTTTGGTAGGAGAAGAAAGTGGTGTTGATGTAAAATTAGCATGCAGCCAGATCGAAGACAAGATCAGAGATACAAAAAAAGAGATCTACGGAAATCTTACACCTTGGCAAAGAGTACAGTTATCGCGTCACCCGGATCGCCCATATACTTTAGATTACATCAAAGGTATGGTAGATAAAGGAAGCTTTCTGGAGCTTCACGGTGACAGAAACTTTGCAGATGATCCTGCATTGATTGGTGGTTTGGCTACATTGGACGGTCAACGAATCATGATTTTGGGAACGCAAAAAGGCAGAACAACCAAAGAAAGACAATACAGAAGATTCGGAATGCCAAATCCTGAAGGATACAGAAAAGCTTTAAGACTAATGAAGCTTGCTGAAAAATTCAGAATTCCTGTTGTTACTTTAGTAGACACTCCGGGAGCTTATCCTGGTCTGGAAGCTGAAGAAAGAGGACAAGGTGAAGCGATTGCCAGAAATATTTTTGAGATGACGATGCTTAAAACTCCTATTTTCACTTACATTATCGGTGAAGGAGCAAGTGGTGGAGCATTGGGAATTGGTGTTGGTAATAAAGTGTATATGCTAGAAAACACTTGGTATACTGTAATTGCACCAGAAAGCTGTTCTTCAATTCTTTGGAGAAACTGGGATCACAAAGAAGATGCTGCAAACGCTTTAAATCTTACTCCGGCAGATGCTTTGAGAGAAAAATTCATCGACGGAATTGTAGAAGAGCCACTTGGTGGAGCTCATTATGATCCTGAAGTTGCTTATTTAAATTTGAAAACTTCTATTTTACAAAACATAAAAGCTTTTTCAAAATTTACAGGTAAGGAGCTTGAAACACACAGACAAGACAAATTTATTGCGATGGGGCAATTTAAAGGATAAAAAAAAGCGGTTAAGAAATTCTTAACCGCTTTTTTTATTTTCTATTCTCTACTCAGCAACATTCAGCTGAATTTCAATATCTCTTGTTACTTTTTTCAGCGAAGAATATTTTGCATCACACACCATCGTTGTTAAAACATATTCACCTTTTTCAACCATAACAAAGTTTTGGCCGTTTGGCGGCACATCGAGATTATAATATTTTTTCCCGTTTATTTTTACAATAAGTCTGCACTTCGATTTATTTTTAATATTAATGTACGCTTCATTATCGTTGGGATCATTATTGAAAAGATGAGTCAAATAAGAAGCTGTTTTCTTGGCATCTTCACTAGGTCCCGATTTTTTACCCGAGCTTCCTACCGATGCATAATTCACCGTACGTGCAGGTGCTGTAGTTTTAGTATTGGAAGCCAAATCTTTATTTTTATTAAGCTCATTATTGCTTACAATTTTTTCAATTTTATTTTTGCTTAATGGTTTTATGGTAGGTTTTGCTTCTGCAGAATTATCGGCCATAATAATATCAATAAGTCTTCTTTTTAGCTTATCATTTTTTTCATGTCCCGGATTTTGCTTAATAAACCCTGCTATAATTCTTGCTTCTGCGGTAGATTCTGCTTCTTCAATGGTGTAAATAATAACCGTTTCTTTTTCTGCAACGACTTTAGTTTTGGCTTTTTTCTTCTTTTGAGCAATGCCGAGGCTGAAAACGGAAAGGAATATGATTAGAAATAATTTTTTCATGTAAAATCTTTAAAAATTTATTAAATAAATACTATAACGTTAAAAGTCATTTTTTAGTTTATCATTAAAATCATTATCTTTGCACTGCTCAAAAATAAACTATTAAAGTTAATTACAATTTTAAATAAAAAAATAACAAATATTATGTCTTATTCACCAGCTGCTGCAGACGTAGCAAAATTAAGAAACCAAACAGGTGCAGGTATGATGGACTGCAAGAAAGCTTTAGTTGAAGCAGAAGGAGACTTCGAAAAAGCAGTTGATATCCTTAGAAAAAAAGGACAGAAAGTTGCTGCTAACAGAGCTGACAGAGATTCTTCTGAAGGTGCAGTAATCGCTAGAGTAAACGAAGATAACACATTGGGTGTTATTATTTCTTTAAACTGCGAAACTGACTTTGTTGCTAAAAACGAAGCGTTCATCGAGCTAGCTTACGAATTAGCTGAAATGGCTATTTTCGCTGCTACTAAAGAAGAATTATTGGCTACAGATTTCCACGGATTGACTGTTGCTGATAAATTGATCGAGCAAACTGGAGTTATCGGTGAGAAAATCGAGATCGGTGCATTCGAAAGAATTACAGGACCTTTCTTGGGAGCTTATATCCACGCTGGGAACAAAATCGCTGCAATCACTTCTCTTTCTGCAAAAGTAGACGGAGCTGACGAAGCTGCTAAATCTGTTTCTATGCAAGCTGCTGCTATGAACCCAATCGCTCTTGACGAAACTTCTGTTTCTCAGGAAACTATTGATAAAGAATTGGAAATCGAAAGACACAAACTTACTGAAGAAGGTAAGCCTGCAAACATTATCGATAACATCTTGAAAGGTAAAATGCAGAGATTCTACAAAGACAATACTTTGGTACACCAGGATTTCATCAAAGACAGCTCTATTTCAGTTGCTGATTACGTAAAATCTGTAAACGGAGATCTTAAAGTAACAGGATTTGTAAGAGTTAGCTTATAATAGCTTTTCAAATTTTAAAATATTAATCCCGATGAATTTTTCATCGGGATTTTTTGTGCCTACATTTCACATTACAATATTAACAATATATGACGCTAATTTTAAGTTTTCAACATTTTACAGGATATTGAAGAAAGGTAAAAAAACTGCCGTAAAAATATGATTATTAATACCTATTTTTGTCGCCCCTTAAGCTTAAGAATGAAAAAATATTTACTAATTATCTGCACTTTTTTTTGTTTATTATTCAATGCTCAGCTAGATACGGAACATTGGTTTGCTCCGATGTCTGCAAAAGCAGGAACTGGTGGTCTCGAAGGATATTTATATCTATCAACCGATGTAGCAACACCTTTCCCGGTACAGATCTACAACAACAACACCCTGTATACAACTGTTCAGGTAAGTAAAAATAATCCTGCACAGGTAATTATTCCTAATAGTTTTTTAATTGCTTCATCACAAAACCAGTTGTTTGTACCGAATAACATGGGATTGAATGTAAAAGGTTCAAAAAAATTCTTTGCCAATTACAGATTTGCAATGCCAAATCATGCTGAAATTCTTACTTCAAAAGGAGCTGCAGGTTTAGGGACAACATTTTTTGCGGGTGTTGCTCCTATTTCAGGATCTGAAGACCACATGAATGCAACCATCGGAGTTACTGCCACTGAAGACAACACTGTTGTTACAATTTCCGGATACAATCCGAATATTACTTTTTCAGACGGCATATCTTCACCTACAAGAACTTTTACACTTAATAAAGGCAAATCTTACATTTTGGATGTTGTAAGCTCATGGTCAAATGCAAATAAAATAGGATTAGTAGGCGCAAAGATTGTTGCAACAAAAGCAATTTCGGTCACTAACGGAAACTTTAATGCAGCTTATACCTCTCAAAACCTTACCAACAATGATATTTTGATGGATCAGGCCGTTCCTGTAGATCGCTTAGGCAAAGATTTCGTTGTTGTAAAAGGAAACGGAACGGTAACTTCTCAAATGGAAACCGCTTTGATTATTGCTACGGAAAACAATACGCAAATTACATTTAACGGAAGCGGAGCTACAACGACTCTTAATGAAGGACAATATTACTTAGTTCCGAGTGGAATATATCAAAATCAAGGAAACGGTCATTACAACATGAGTATTTCTGCAACTAAAAATGTATATGTTTACCAATTACTTTCCGGAGCAACCAACGGAAATGAATATGCGTCCGGAGGAATGAATTTTATCCCGCCACTGAGCTGTTTTATGCCAAATAAAATTGATGAAATAGGATTTATCAACAGAATTGGAGGTCAAACCTTTGCCACAAGATTAAATATCATCACTCAAACCGGAGCAACGGTAACTTTAAACGGGAATAACATTGCAGCAGCAAATGGCCCTTACCCAGTAACCGGAAACCCAAATTGGGTAAGCTACTCTATTCAGAATGTTACAGGAAATGTAACGTTAAATTCTACAAAAGCAATGACGGCAGGAATTGCTGCAGGAAGTGGCGCCGTAGGTTACGGAGGATATTTTGCGGGGTTCTCATCGGTGCCGGCAATTACTAAAACAGGTGACTGCTACGCCGGAATTCTTTTGCAGGTTGATAATAATTACGATTCTTACCAATGGTATTTAAATGGGGTTGCTATTTCCGGAGCAACTACTTTTTCCATTAATCCTGAATTGTACGGAGCAGGAGCTTATACTTGCTCAGTCACTAAAAATAATTGCGAAACAAAATTGACTTCGGTACATAATTACTCCGTTTGTCCACCAATCTCAACAACAACTTATACAATAGGATCCTGTAACACAAAAGTGATTTCTCCTGTATTTACCAGCTCTGCACAAACCATTGTTCCTTCATTAACTGCAATTATTTCTCAGCCAACTAACGGAACTGCAACAGTAAACCCAACCACAGGACAAATTACTTATACACCCAATGCGACGACTGTAAATACAACAGACCAGTTTATTTATTATATCCAGGGAAGTGGAAATCCTTTTGCTTTTGAATATTTTAAAATTATCATTAATACTGATGTTCTTCAGGTAAACAACGCATCATTAACATCTTGCAGCAACGTTACAGGAAATGGAACTTACGATCTGACAACAGCAAATATCTCTTCAAATACAGGAAATACCGTTACCTATTATACAAACCAAAATTTGACAGGTCAAATTGCTATACCTTCAACTTATAGCGGACCTGCAGGAATTATTTATGCTAATGTAACCTCAGCATACGGATGCACAAAAACGGCACAAATTACATTATCTGTGAATGCATCACCGAACATTAACACCGCAAATTACAATGCTGTACTTTGTGATGATAATTTTGATGGGATTATCAATGTAAACTTCAACAACGTGAGTCCACAAATTGTAACCAACTCAGGGAATTTTACGATAAGATATTATTTAAATCAAACCGATGCCAACGCTGGAAACAACAACACGTTGCCTGTAAACTGGACTTACACCACAAACACTACCGTTTATGTAAGAGTAGACGGATCAAGCATTATTTGCCCATCATCTTTCGGGCAAATAGATTTAAAAATCGCTAACAAAATCACATTATTGACTTCAAATGTTACCACTGATGTTTGTGATAACGACTTAAACGGTTCAGAAAATATCAACCTTAATGATTATAAAAACCAGTTTACTACAGATCCTTCTGTAACACTTACGTTTCATTCTACATTAGCAGATGCTCAATCAGGAAACAATACAATAGCTGCCAACCAAATAATTACTGCACCTGCAACATTTTATATTAGATTCATAAGTGGTAACGGATGTCCAAATACTGCAACTTTGAAGATCAGTTTAAGGTCACCAAAAAAATCTGATGTATTGAAAGATCAGGTAATATGCTCAAGTAACAAAGCACTTTTGAACGCCGGAGATGGCTTTACGTCTTATTTATGGAGCACAGGAGCTACTACTTCTAGCATTACAGTTGGCACAGGAACTTACTATGTAGATTTAGGTTTTAATGGCTGCATCTACAGACAAACCGTCACTGTAACAGCAGCACAGGCTCCCACTATTACAAGCGTCGTGGTCACAGGAACAAGTGCGACAATTAATGTTACCGGAGGCACAGCGCCTTATCAATATTCATTAAATGGTTCTGATTATCAAAGCCCTAATGTATTTACCGGCTTATCCAGAGGCCCTCACAAAGCGTATGTCATTGGAAAAGATGGTTGTCAACCCGTTATTAAAGATTTTTTAATTTTAAATTTAATAAATACCATCACTCCAAACGGAGACGGAAGAAATGATGTTTTAGATTATTCCGATTTAAAGATAAAAGACCAAGTCAGCATCGAAGTTGTTGACCGATACGGAGCAGCAGTTTACAAATCTTCAGGCAAAAATTACAAATGGGACGGAAAATCTGGTGGAAGAAGCCTCTCCACAGGAACTTATTGGTATATTATAAAATGGATTGAGCCTGATACAAAATTACCCGTTTCTCATTCGGGATGGTTATTAATAAAGAATCGGGAATAGATATTCGATTTATAGATGTCATTATAAAACTCTACATAAATTGACAGATGCTGATCAAAATAATCTAATAAAGAATCTGCAGTTTCTGCCGGAGCAGTCTAACATATTTCCAAATCTAAATAATTAGATTTATTTCATAAAACTACGGAAAGTGACCGCTGAATTTTAATAAAAAAAATATTATAAATAAGTGATTTATTTTATTTTCATCTAAAGAGAGTGCTAGAAATAGCCTCTCTTTTTTTTTATAATCAAGACATGTAAAATCATTATTAGTTTGTTATTTAGAATTATTTTTAATAAATAACAAAGAATAATATATTAATTTTTATAATAATTTATTAATAATATATTAAATATTATTTTAATTTTGTAGGAATCCTAATTCCATATTTATGAAAAGATTTCTATTAAGTCTCGTATTGATATTTATAACATCTACTTCTTTGTTTGCACAGAGAGATACGGAGCACTGGATTGCGCCTTTCTATGCATCCTCTCCAACCACCCAAGCGGTTTATCTATCGACAGATTCAGTAACACCTTTTGATGTTACTGTCACCAGCAAAAGTTCAACAGCACCGGGCAATGTGGTAGGAGTTGTTACCATAAGTAAAGGAGATCCAAAAATACTTACGATTCCTTCAGCAAATATCTCGGTAAATACCGCAGCAAATGCATTTAATATTATCGACAGAGGTCTTTACCTGAAGGGTGCTAAACCATTTTTTTGTACACTGAGACTTGTAAATGGTACAACCCATGGAGAGATCCTTACCAGCAAAGGAAAAGCCGGAACGGGTAAAGAATTTTTTGTAGTGGCTACACCATCTACGGCTACTTCAAGCAATTTTACCGCAGGAGTTTTGGCAACTGAAGACAATACAGTAGTTACAGCTACCTGGAACACGGCTGTTACTTTTATAGGTGGAGCCCCCACTACAACAACAAATACTGTCACATTAAATAAAGGAGACTCGTTTGTGTATGCGGGTTTGGCAGGAGCCAGTGGACAAAACATCAACAACTTCATAGGAGCAAAGATCGTAGCCAATAAACCCATTACATTAACCAACGGAAATGTGAATGGTAATTTTGGAAGTGTTACCAGCGGCGGATCTGATATTATATTAGACCAGTCGGTACCGGTAGAAAGATTGGGAAGTACTTTTGCTATGGTAAGAACCCGATCTTCTTCTGCAGATTTGGAAGGAGGTATCATTGTAGCTACAGAAAATAACACACAAGTATTCCTTAACGGATCAGGAACCTCAGTTGCAACGCTCAACCAAGGCCAAATGTACAGAATATCAGGTAATGATTATGTAGCGCAAGGAACTTCAGGGCACTTTAATATGCTTGTTACCACCTCAAAAAATGTGTATTTGTATCAATTGGTTTCTATTTTAAATCAAAATGAAACGGGTGGATTCAATTATATTCCGCCATTAAATTGTTTTTTACCAAGAAAAATTGATGAATTGCCCAAAATTGACGAAATGCCTACAGGAACTGGTGGCACAAGCGTCGTTCCTCTGGCATCACAAAATATAAAACTAAACATAATCACAGAAGCAGGTGCTACTGTTACGTATACTACCAATGGTGGCGCTCCAATAACTCCTACCGCTGCACAAGGTCCGTTTCCTCTTAATGGGAGTACCGCCTGGGTAACTTATGGGATAGAACAGGTATCCGGAAATTTAACAATTATATCGAATAAAGCGGTTACAGCAGGCATCAATGGAGGATACAATACTTCCGGATATGGAGGATATTTTGCAGGGTTTTCTTCAATACCTATCATTGCAAAACAGATTGGCGAGTGTATTCCGGGAATTATCCTGGAAGTTGACGACAGTTACGAGACCTATCAATGGTATCTGAACAATTCGCCAATTACAGGAGCCACTTCTCATACGATAACACCTACAGCCGCCGGAAACTATACTGTAAAGGTAACTATGGGAACTTGCCCACCGGTGACAACACCAATTTATAAGGTATTTGCATGTCTGCAGCAAACGACTCAAACCATAAATATCTGTGGTACTAAAGCAATTGTTCCGACCTTTACGAACTCAACCCAGACGCCAGTACCGGGAACCGTGGTAATCATCACACAACCCACAAAAGGAACAGCAACGCTTAATCCGGCTACAGGAGTAATTACTTATATTCCAAATCCTGGATATTTAGGACCAGATAAAATTGTTTATAAATTCTGCGGTAACGCCACTGAATTTATAGATTGCGAACAGGTTACTTTAAACTTAAATGTCGTTCCTTTTGTATTGACCGACAGAACAATCAAAGCTTGTCAATATGCAGGAAACGGATTTTTTGATTTAACGACTGCCAACGTAACCGACAACGCGATCCCAACAACAAAAAAATTCTATCCTACTCTTGCAGACTTAAATGCAAATACAAATCAGATTACTAATCCTACCAACTATTTCTCAGGATTGGGATCAGTATACGTAAGAGTTTTAACCGCTGAAGGTTGTGTAGGAAATGCTAAAATCACTTTAGATTTCTACCCTACTCCGGTTGTTAAAGAAGCTACTTTAACAGAATGTTTCTTAGAAAATAATGAGACTCAAGCAAGATTTAATCTTGTAAGTGCCAATGTAACGGCTGAAACACCGGTTACAAAAAAATTCTACCCTACATCTACGGATGCAAGTAACGGAACAAACGAAATTATAGGTGTTGATGCTTATCTATCAGGAAACGGCTCTGTATATGCAAGAGTTTTTAACTCAAATGGCTGCTATGCGATCGCTAAAATCAATCTGAAAGTGACACCTCCGAAAAGGTCTCCGATCTTGGTTGATAAATATATCTGTATTGATGACAGAACAACGCTGGATCCAGGTCCCGGTTATCAGTCTTATCGTTGGAGCACCGGTGCAACTACACAGTCTATAACAGAAGTTGCAGTAGGTGATTATTGGGTAATCCTTCAGGATGCAGGATGTTCTGTGAAGCAGTTTGTAAGTGTAAAGAAAGCACAAGACCCTGTGATTACTTCAATTGAAATAGCTAACAATACAGCGACAGTAATGGTAAGCGGAGGAATAGCACCGTACCAGTATTCTGTAGATGGAGTAACCAATTGGCAGGATTCTAATGTATTTACCAATCTTACAAGAGGTCAGCATACATTCTATGTAAAAGATTCTTTCAACTGTACCCCTGTTTCTGTGGAAGTTACTGTACCAAATTTAGTAAATGCAATAACACCTAATGGAGACAACGTAAACGACTACATAGACTACAGAGAATTAGCCTATAAGGATAATCTTACTTTCGTAATTTATGACAGATATGGAAACAAGATCTTCACAGGCGACAAGTCTAACAATTACAGATGGGACGGAACCCATTCTAATAAAAAGATCTTAACGGGAACTTATTGGTATCACATCAACTGGAATGAGCCAAACGAAGCAAAAACCCCAATTAAATACACGGGTTGGATTTTAGTTAAGAACAGAGAATAAAATATAAAACTTAATACCAAGCCACAACGTAAAGGTTGTGGCTTTTTATTACTTATTTTTGACACTTTTTGACTTATTTTCACAATACTTTTAAAATATTCTATTATTTTTGTACAAATCCTAATTCTACATTATGAGAAAACTTTTACTCACCTTTTTATTGATGATTTTTAGCATCAATATACTATTTGCCCAGAGAGATACAGAGCACTGGATAGCACCATACTTTGACAGCTCAAATACGACCTATAATCATGGGCTATATTTTTCAACAGACTCTACAACTCCATTTGATGTTACAATCTACAGTAACGGAACTGCAATAGGAACTGTTAATATTCAGAAAGGAAATCCAAAGGTATTTCAAATTCCACCTGGATCCAGTAATATAATTCAGTTAGCTAATGATTCTGATGCATCTGCGGTTATCAATAAAGGGATCTACACAAAAGGAGACAAACCCTATTTTTTAACCTTAAGAATATACAACGGTTCTCATGGCGAGATTTTAACATCTAAAGGAAAGGCAGGGATCGGAACAACATTTTATGCTGCCGCTGCACCTATAACAAATACAACAGCCACATCTTATAATTTCACAACCGGAATTATGGCAACGGAAGATGGTACTACGGTAACAGTTTCCGGGTATGATGCAAACATACAGTTCATCAATAATTTGACTCCACCTTTAACGACTACTTTCACTTTAAACAAGGGCCAGTCGTATGTGTTAGCTGGTGAAGCAAATGCTCCCGCCAACTTAACAGGTTTTATTGGATCCAAAATAACATCCAATAAACCAATTTCTGTAACAAATGGAAATTCAAACGGATTCTACGCCAACGGAACAGGAACAGACGGATCTGATTTAATTTTAGATCAATCCGTTCCCACAAATCGTTTAGGGAAAGAATTTGGAATGATCAGAACCTTAGCTACTTTAAATACCGGATACAATATGGAAGGCGGTATTATTATAGCAACCGAAAACAATACCGAAATTTACTTAAACAATGGCGCCACACCTGTTGCGACCATCAATGAAGGAGATTTCTACAGAATATTAGATAATGCATACATTAATCAGGGTAACTCGCATTACAATGTTTATGTAAGAACAACAAAAAATGTATACCTCTATCAATTGGTAGCGGGAAACCAGGCAAACGCAAGAAACAACGGAGGATACAACTATATTCCACCTTTGAACTGTTTCCTTCCTAGAAAAATTGATGAAATTGGTAAAATTTCTGAGATGCCGACCACTGCTACAACAAGCGGACAGCCTACAAGTACTTTCTTATTTAAACTAAATATTATAACTGAAGCAGGAGCTACTGTTACTTATACGGTAAATGGTGGTGCACCAATTACGCCCACTGCTGCACAGGGTCCGTTTACTTTGACAGGTAATACAAACTGGGTAACGTATGCTATTTCCGGAATATCTGGAAATGTTGCAGTTCAGTCTAATAAAGCAGTTACCGCAGGAGCTAATGGAGGATATAGCTCAGCAGGATATGGAGGATATTTTGCAGGATTCTCATCTATTCCGCTTATTGCAAAGCAAACAGGAGAATGTATACCGGGACTTGTTTTAGAAGTTGATGACAGTTACGATACCTATCAATGGTTCAGAAACGATGTTGCAATTCCGGGAGCCAACGGTAATATTTATACACCAACAATTGCAGGAAACTATACGGTAAGAATTACTGTAGGATCGTGTTTGCCGGCAATCACTCCTGTATTTAAAGTATTTACCTGTCTTCAGGAAACTGCTCAAACCAAAACAGTGTGTGAGGGATATTTAAATATCGTTCCACAATTTACTACATCCGGTCAAACATTTTCTCCAAGTAGTGTTCAGATCATTACACCACCTGCTAATGGTACAGCAATCATCAATCCTACAACGGGTGTTATTGGATATACTCCAAACAACGGTTTTGTAGGTACAGATACAATTGTTTATAAATTCTGCGGAAACGATCCTGAATTCGTAGACTGTGAACAAATCACTCTTACGCTTACCGTTGCAGAAAGCCCGGTCGTAAATGATGCTACATTAAGAACCTGCTTCCTTGAAGACAATATCGCAACAGGATTATTTGATCTTACAGACGCTACTGTAACGACCCAACTTGGGGCTACAAAAAAATATTATCCATCGTTAACTGATGCCAACAATCAGACGAATGAGATATTGACTCCAGATAATTATATTGCACCAAACGGTGTTGCTTATGTAAGAGTAAGCAATGCAAACGGATGCTACCGTGTTGCCAAAATAACCTTGGTCGTTTTGCCACCTGTAGAATCTGCAGTATTGGTAGATAAAGTAATTTGTATAGAAGACAAAACAGTACTGGATGCAGGACCAGGATTTGACGGATACGAATGGAGCACAGGAGATACTACCCAAACGATCAGCGACGTAGGAGTAGGAACATATTGGGTAAAACTGAAAACAGGAGACTGTATTACCAAACAAGCTGTAAAAGTATATGCTTCTGAGCAGCCAGTTATTACAAACATTGAAGTTTCTACGACAAACATTACAGTATATGTTACAGGAGGTGTTGCCCCTTACGAATATTCAATTAACAATATCAATTGGCAGTCTTCAAACGTATTTACAGATCTTCCTAGAGGCGATGTTAAAGTGTATGTAAGAGATACATTCAGTTGTGTACCGATTGAAGTAACGATTACAATTCCTAATATCATTAATGTAATTACTCCAAACTCAGACGGAATTAATGATGTTTTAGATTATTCTGCCCTTGCCAATAAACCAAATTTGGTATTAGGTATCTTTGATCGTTATGGCATAAAAATATTCGAAGGAAACAAAGACACCGGTTATATATGGGACGGAACCATCAATAAAACTAAAAAAGTTTCTACAGGAAATTATTGGTTTAGCATTACCTGGAACGAAACAAAAACAAAAACTCCAATCAAATTCTCAGGCTGGATTTTAGTGAAAAACAGAGAATAATTATTTTTTAATTTAATATTATCAAAAAACCACGATACCAAATCGTGGTTTTTGTTTATTTTTAAAACAATTAACGCATTTTATTATTAAATTTGTGCTAAACTCAAGTTCAAAATGAAGAAAATTCTATCTTTTTTCCTTATTTTTTATATATTCTCTACTTCACTTGCTCAATTGGATAGAGAACACTGGTTTGCGCCTATGGTAGATCGTACCGGAAACCCAAACCCATATCAAAAACTTTATCTCTCAACAAACCGTACAACTCCGTTTGCGGTTACCATATACAATAACAATATCGTTATTGGCACCGTCACTATCAGCAAAAACAATCCCCAGAAATTTGATGTCTTGCGAGATTATATCATTACGACTCAGCAGACAGATCTTTTTACACCCACATCAAAAGGGCTGTATGTAAAGGCCGATTTTCCTTTCTACGCCAACCTGAGATTTTCGGTTTTTAATCATGCCGAAATTATTACCTCAAAAGGAATTGCTTCCACCGGAACGACTTTTCACGCAGCCACCGCTCCTATTACAGTGAATAACGTTATTCTTAATTTTATGACGAGTGTTTTGGCAACTGAAGACAATACAACAGTTACCGTATCCGGCTACAAAAATACAGTACAGTTTTCAAACGGAACAACAGGTGCAACCAACCCTACACTTACTTTCACATTAAACAAAGGGCAATCATATATTATTGATGGTATTGGCGATATTGCCGGAAATTCTGACGGCTTTATAGGCGCTAAAATTGTCGCCACCAAACCTGTAAACATCACCAACGGAAATTTCAACGGGCAATATTCCGGAAATAATCCTAACAGCTCAGATATTTTAATGGATCAGTCGATACCGGTCAGCCAGCTTGGGAGCACATTTGCTCTTGTAAAAGGTAATGGGAATATTGGCAGTAATATGGAAGGTGCATTAGTAATTGCCACTCAAGACAATACGGCTGTATATGTAAATAATGAATTGCTACCTATTGCCAACCTGAATACCGGACAATATTTTGTGATACCGGATACAAAATATCAGCTTCAGGGAACCGCACATTACAACCTTTATATCGTAACAAGCAAAAACGCTTACGTTTATCAAATGCTTGCCGGTGCCGCCACCACAGGAAATGAAGTAGCAACAGGTGGTTTTAATTTTATTCCAGGGCTCAATTGTTACCTGCCGAAACAGATTGATGAAATCGGATTAATTAATGAAAACTTTGTACATACCAACAACAATCCTACAGGAATTCTTGCTATTCCAACAAAATTAAATCTTATTACCGAAAAAGGAGCTACCGTTTTGGTAAACGGAAACCCGCCGCCCGCAGGCACAGGACCGTTTGATATGACCGGTACAACCAATTGGGTAACGTATGGCATCCCCAACACTACAGGAACAATTACCGTTAATTCTACAAAAGCAATTACTGCAGGAATTACAGCAGGAAGCGACGCCGTAGGATATGGTGGTTTCTTCGCAGGATTCTCAACTCAGCCAGTGATTTTAAAATCCGGCGGAGACTGCGTGCCGGGAATTGTACTCACCGTAGATCCTATTATCTATGATTCTTATCAATGGTATGTTGGCGGAGTACTTATTCCGGGAGCTACATCGTCTACTTATACGCCTACCGGATCAGGAAATTACACTTGTTCCGTAACTATGGGAACCTGTGCCCCACTTGTTACAGCACCTTTTAAAGTTTTAAATTGTATGAAACAAACTGCTGTGACGTACAACATTTGCGACACAAAAGTTATTACTCCTACCTTCACTACTTCTACGCAGACTCCGGTAGCCTCGACTGTTGCTATTACCACGGCGCCAACGTTAGGAACAGCAACCATTAATGCCGCAACTGGAGTTATTACCTACACAGCGACCAATCCTGCGGCTGCAGGAACAGATACTTTTGTGTATACTTTCTGCGGAAACGACCCAAACTTTACAGATTGCGAAACCGTTACGGTAACCCTTAATATTCAACCTGTAACTGTAAACAATGCGACGTTAAACGCCTGTAATATCAACGGCAACGGAACTTTTAACCTTACATCGGCCGTTGTTACTACAAATACTCCGGTAACGATTACTTATTATCCGACTTTATTTGATGCACAAAACGAAAATTTAGCAGCATTAATTACTGTTCCCAATACCTATTCTGCACCCAACGGAACCATTGTTTATGCTGTTGTAAAAAACCCTACAGGATGTAAAAACATTGCACAGATTACTCTAAATCTGTTTCCTTTGGCAGTCGTCACTCCGGCAAATATGGGAAATCAATGTGATGAAAATCTGGACGGAACTGTAAATGTTGTTCTTTCTGACATTACACAGTTAATACTGAATAATCCGGCTTATTTTACCAATGTAAGATATTATGCTCAGCTCGCAGATGCCAATGTAGGAAATGCCAATACGCTTCCAAACAACTGGAGCTACAACACCAATACGACTATTTTTATTAGAGTAGAATCTCCGGATGGATGCGCACCAGTAATTCAGCAGATCAATTTTACAGTTGGCACAAAACTGACTTTACTCAAAAATACGCTCACTACTACTTTTTGTGATGATGATTTAGATGGAATAAAACCGATGAATTTATCATTTTTCGTCAATCAGTTTACTTTAGATCCGCTTGTTACCGTTAGTTATCATGCAACTCTTGCCGATGCACAGAACGATGTTTCGCCAATCAGCTCAGCAGTAACCCTTACCGGATCTCATACATATTACTTAAGATTTGAGAAAAGTGGTTTCTGTCCGGATGTAGCTACAATAAGAATCAATCTTAAAGTTCCGAAAAAGTCGGATGTATTAGTAGATAAAGTAGTTTGTCCTAAAACTAAAACAAACTTAGATGCCGGCCCGGGATTTGACGCTTATCTTTGGAGTACAGGCGCTACAACGCCTGAAATTTCTAATGTTCCGGCAGGAAATTATTGGGTTGAGCTTACTTTTGACGGCTGTGTTTACAGACAATTTGTAAACGTTTCAGAATCTACTTTACCGGTGATTACATCAATCGAAATCAACGGTTCTACAGTGACTATCGGTGTAAGTGGCGGTACACCCGCGTATGAATATTCGCTTGACGGTTTCATTTGGCAGACCTCAAATATATTTACCAATGTAGGACGAGGAACTTACACGATTTATGTAAGAGATTCGCAAAATTGCGACATTGTGAAAAAAGACTTTGTAATCATTAATTTAATTAATACAATAACCCCAAATGGCGACGGGAGAAATGACGAAATAGATTATTCAGCGTTGATGAACAAAGAGAATCTTGAATTTAGAATTTTTGACAGATACGGTGCCGAAGTTTTCCGTGGAACGCCTTCCAATAAATTTACATGGGACGGCAACATGAAAGGAAGACCGGTTTCTACCGCAACGTATTGGTATTTTATAAGCTGGACAGAACTTGGTAATGTAACGACTGTGAAATTTTCGAGCTGGTTATTGGTGAAACACCGAAACAACAGTCTTTGGGATAAATAATCATTAATTTTTAATTTAAAATTATTTTCTATAACATACATTAACAGTTTGGTATAAAGTTTAATATAATTTTAACCACATATTGATAAATCTCACGTAAAAACTGACCTATTTCTTATGTAATTTTGCACGACATATGAAGAAACTCTTTTTAATTATATTGTTGGTTTTTATAAGTAAAATTAATGCACAGAATTTTTCCGGTGAAGTATTTTTACGAGACAATTCTGTGCTTTATCTTAATCAGGTTTATGTCACCAACCTTACAACGCTCAAAACTGTGCTTACCTCGTATAGTGGAGAATTTAATATAAAAGCAGATCCCGGAGATATCATTCGCTTTACATCAATTATTACAGAAAGAAAAGATGTAAAGCTTACGCCACAAATGTTTGATTCTAAAAATCTGGTTGAATTAAAAGTTGCGTATTACGACATTCAGGAAGTAGTGATCAGCAGATTCCGGCCTACCGGAAATTTAAGATATGATGTAAATTCAATCCGTAAAGAAGATAAGGCGCTTGCCCTGAAAAAAGTAATTGGCCTTCCAGAGCCGAAAGGTGACGGCACATCGCCCGAACTTCCTGTGGCTGGCTTTAGAGACGGCGGCCTTACCTTCAGCTTAGAAAGCATATTTGATATTCTTTCTGGTGATCGTAAGAAAAAACAGCGTTTGGTGGCTTATGAAAGAATGAACAGCTCGGTAACCAACATCAAAAATTATTTAGGTAAAGATTATTTCACACGACTGAAGATTCCTGAAAACCTTATCGACAACTTTTTACAATTTGTCTATACTTCCGAAAATATCGAAGTGTATATACAAAGCGGAAATTTTGATGCTGTAAAATTACCAATCGAAAAATATCTTCCGATTTATCAAAGAAGATTAAAAAATTCACATCTTCAGGAGGTTGTTAAATAATGACTCGTTGATTTTTAGCTGAAAAAATTCGTTAAAAAAATTAAATCTTGACACTTTAAACAATATTATCTTTTGAAATTTGTTTAATTTTAATGAAATCAATACTTCACCAAGGGTTTAAATAATTTTCAGAAAGTTAGTTTAGACCGCATCACCAAATATATTATTCAATGAAAAAGTTAGTTTTACTTTTCACCACTTTACTATTTGTATCATTTTCTGCGCAGAGGCAAGGCAAAGACTACAGCAATATTCTTAAAAGTAAGAATATATATGAAATCAATGCCTTCCTGAGAGACGCACATCCTGATGACCCGCGAAGATCTGTTCTGAAGCCCAGAGTGATGGATTTCATGAAAGATTATATCAAAAACGCTCCGCCGGGTGACAAAAAAGTAAGGGAAATGCAGGAAAATCTGGCCAGATTGAGAAGAGGGCCATCTACAAAAGTTTCTTTTGAGGAGATGAATGCGATGATTAAACAAAAACAAATCTTAAAATACCAAAAGCAATTACAAGTGGGTCAGTCTGCTGTCGTTTATACGCCAAGTACAGCACAAAATGTATATGTAACCTCTTCTGCTGCTGCAAAAAACACCAAAGTAATTGCAGATACAGAAGCTTCAGAATTTAATATGCTGATGGGAGAAAATCCTATTGAGCATAAAAATAAAACAGTAAAAATCCTGAATTCTTTATTTGATAACGATCCTAACGCAAAAGAATGCATCGTGATGATTGAGAATAAATCTGACTGTAACATTATCGTACGAATAGAAGGCGTTGGGAATACAAAATACAGGCTTCCTGTTCCGGCTCATGGCGACAATTCTATTGTGGTACAAAAAGGAGATTATCTATTCTCAAGTATTGTTTGCGGCGCACAGTATGCATCACAGAAAACTATTCAAAAACCATTAATGGTGGCTCTCGGAAGCTCAGCAAAATAGGTTCCGGAATCTCTTATTTTTCGTTTCGATTTAAAAATTTAAATGCTGCATAATTTTCGTAATTTTGCGGCATTTCATATATAATTCATGGGCAAAAATAAATTAAGAAGATTCGCAGAAAATAAAACATTACCAAACGTTGTACAACCTACAAGAGAAGAAGCCCTCAATGGTTTTGAACTGAAAGGAAACTGGAGAAAAGATTTCTTTAAAAACGATCAACCCATCGTTTTAGAATTAGGTTGTGGAAAAGGTGAATACACGGTAGGTCTGGCAAAAACTTTTACAGATAAAAACTTTATCGGAATTGATATTAAAGGAGCAAGATTCTGGTTCGGTGCCAAAGAAGCTGTAGAAAACGGAATGCAAAATGTTGGTTTTCTAAGATCACAGATCGAATTGGTCGAATATTATTTTGCCGAAAACGAAGTTGATGAAATCTGGATTACTTTCCCTGATCCTCAGATTAAATATAAGCGAACCAAACACAGATTAACGCATCCTGATTTCCTTGAAAGATATAAGAAATTCTTAAAGCCGGGTGGAATTGTACATTTAAAAACCGATTCAGAATTTTTGCACGGTTATACTTTGGGTTATCTTCAAGGTGCCGGCTACGAAATCATTTCTGCACATCACGACATCTACGGAGCTTTAGAATATGATCCGAATACGCCTCACCTCAGAGACATCAGAACATATTATGAAGAATTGTTTTCAGCAAAAGGGAAAACAATTACCTATATAAAATTCAGGATTAATTAAATCTGTTTTTAAGCTGTAAATAATTTTGCAGCTTTTTTTATGGCAATAAAGTAGGAAATTCTGAGTTTAAGATAAAGCCTAAATTGAAATCTAAATAGTAACATGAAAACATTTCTTATCATTTCTCTTTTTATTACGCTGTTTCTTAACAGTTGCGGTAGCAATAATCATACGGTTAAACAACCCGTGAGAAAACCTCAACCTCATGTTTCGACTTCAAATACAGGAACGAAGATCAACCCTGCTGCCCAAACTGAAAGAGAATATCAAGCGTTAATAAAAACGTATAAACCGGAAACGACAGATGTTTTAAACAGTCTATTGAATGATTCGTCAAACAGCCCAAACGTATCTGTTTCTGTGGAAAATAAGTCGAATTGTAATATGGTCTTAACAATCAGTGGTAATAACTACTTCAAAAAAATTCCTATTGCCGCCAATAAAACCGGATCGGCAATGGTACCGAAAAATCAGAATTACAACCTGTCGGGGATGCTTTGCAATTCGGTATATCAGAAAACAAAATACATTGCAGGTTCATGTAGCATAAAATTATCAAACTAAACAACTTAAGCCTTAATTGTTTATCTTTGTAAGAATGAAATTTCTGAATAGCATTCAGAAATAATTTAAAAACACAATTTGATGAAGAAAAAAACATTTACTTTTTTCTTCTTCGGTCTCATTTTTTTATCCTGTGCCAGTAATACTGGTAAAGGCGATATTATTAAAAGCACAAATATCAAAGAGATTGAAGAATATCTTGGGAAAGCACATCCCGAAGATCCTAAAAACAGAATTCTAAAACAGCGCATCATTGCATTGAAAAATGCTGCATGGACGAAAGGCGCAAAAAATGCAAAACCTATGGAAGCACGACCTGTTTTCATAGATTTACCTGATCCTTTAAGCAATAAAAAAAATACAGAAGCCAATCAAGCAGTTTTTAAAAAGCTGATGTCCGAAAGCTCTGAAGAGCATAAAGAAAAAACTAAAAAGCTTTTAAATAATATGTTTAATGAAGATATTAATCACAACGAAGCCATTGTTTTACTTAAAAATAATTCTGATTGTGATTTGGTTTTAGAAATATCCGGAAAGCAATTTTACAATCTTGCAGTTCCTGCAAAAGGTGAAAATTTTATCGTTTTGAATAAAGATTCTTATATTTTTTCAGGAAGTGTGTGTGATGTAAAATATCGGAGTTCGAAAGATATTAGCAAAAGTCTGGTTATAGTTTTACAAAATCCCGGATTTAAAGCAAGCGATACAAAAGTTTTAATCGCAGAAAACAAATCAGAGAAGGATTCAGAAAAAGCAAAAACCAAGCAAATCATTTCTCCTAAAAAGAAGAAGAAAAAATAATATTCTTACACATAAAAAGCAAAAACCGCCGAATCACTTCAGCGGTTTTTATTATTTTAAAGATAATCTTCAGATTATTCAGCAGAATCGAAATCTGCATCTTTATCAGCAGAAACTACTTCACCTTCTTCTTTAGATTTTTCTTTATCAGCTTTTCTCTGAGACTGACCTTCTTTGATAGAATCTGAAACTACGTTTAAGATCATATCGATAGATTTTGAAGCATCATCGTTTCCTGGGATAACGAAGTCTACTTTTCTTGGGTCAGAGTTTGTATCAACAATACCGAAAACTGGGATCCCTAATTTCTTAGCTTCAGTTACAGCGATGTGTTCTCTCATGATATCTACAACGAAGATTGCAGAAGGAAGACGTACCATGTCAGAGATAGAACCTAAGTTTTTCTCTAAGTTAGCTCTTTGTCTGTCAACTTGTAATCTTTCTTTTTTAGATAAAGTTTCGAACGTACCGTCTTTTTTCATTTTGTCGATATGGTTCATTTTCTTTACCGCCTTTCTGATAGTAACAAAGTTTGTTAACATACCACCCGGCCATCTTTCTGTAATATAAGGCATATTAAGTTCAGCAGCGTGCTTAGCAACCACCTCTTTCGCTTGCTTCTTAGTAGCTACGAAAAGAACTTTTTTACCTGCAGAAGTTAATTTTTCTAAAGCGCTGCACGCTTCATCCAACTTAACTGCTGTTTTATGTAAGTCTACAATGTGAATACCGTTTTTCTCCATAAAAATGTACGGAGCCATATTTGGATTCCACTTTCTAGTCATGTGACCGAAGTGTACACCAGCCTCTAGAAGGTCTTTTACATTTGCTTTTGCCATGTTTTCTGTTTTTGTTAGTTTACTTTCCGTTTCTTAAACAATCAACAACTTCTTTAGATGGGAGAAGTGTTTGGATGCTAAACGTAACGGGCAATTTTTTTGTTTTGATAAATAGTTTTCAGATATAAGAGAACAGATTGAAAAAATTCTGAAATCTGATACCTTCGATCTGAAGTCTGAAAATTAACGTTTTGAGAACTGGAATCTCTTTCTTGCTTTTTTCTGACCTGGTTTCTTTCTTTCTACCATTCTTGCGTCTCTCGTAAGTAAACCTGCAGGCTTCAATGCTAATCTGAATTCAGCATTGATCTCGCAAAGTGCTCTAGAAATACCTAATCTGATAGCTTCTGCCTGACCTGTATTACCACCACCGAAAACATTTACGGTAACGTCGTACTGACCAACAGTTTCAGAAAGGATGAACGGCTGGTTTAGTTTGTAAACCATCACGTCTGTAGAGAAATAAGTTGCAGCCTCTTTACCGTTTACTGTAATAACTCCAGAACCTGGTCTTACATAAACTCTCGCTACAGAAGTTTTTCTTCTTCCGATTTTGTGAACTATAGACATAATTAATTATTTAAATTCGTTAACATTAATTGTTTTAGGCTGTTGAGCTTCATGCTTGTGCTCAGTTCCTTCATATAAATAAAGGTTTTTAAGCAATGCAGATCCTAATCTAGTTTTTGGAAGCATACCTTTTACAGATTTTTCCAATACTTTTAAAGAGTCTTTTTTCTGAAGTTCAAGAGCTGTCATAGACTTCTGTCCACCAGGATAACCTGTATGCCAGATGTAAGTCTTATCGTTCCACTTATTTCCTGAAAGAGTAACTTTCCCAGCATTCAAAACAATAACATTATCACCACAATCTACGTGAGGTGTAAAGTTTGCTTTGTGCTTACCTCTCAAAATCTTTGCAACCGTAGAAGCTAGTCTTCCTAACGGCTGTCCTTCAGCGTCTACCACAACCCATTCTTTATTCGCAGTAGCTTTGTTCGCTGAAACAGTTTTGTAACTTAATGTATTCACACGTTTTAGTTAAAGATTAAACATAATTTACCCCTAAAAGGGTGTGCAAAGGTACAAATATTTTTCTAATCTGAAAATATATTTTAAACTAAAGTAAAAACAATGACAATTAATAAGTTAACTATTTTAGAAAGATTCGAAAACATCATTGCACATAAAGTGAAAGAAAGATTAACTTAAATAAATTGAAAAATCCATAATGCCTATTCCTCTTTAATCTTTGTTTTTTTTTTAAAAATAGGTGAAATACCTTTGTTTAAAATTCTTTAAAAATAAAATTCTCAAGGCATTTTTCTTTTACCTAACCATAAAGGGTGAGAAGACCTCTTGAAAATTTCATTAAAATTACTCCCTTTAGGGTCGGGGAAATAATTTTGATGAAACTTAAACAAGCCTTTAGAGTTGACCGCTTTGTAATTTCAAGATTAATTGCGCAACGACTTACTTCCTCTGAAACTTGCAAACAGATAATAAGCCACAAAAACAGTAGAAAACTTAATGATAGAAGGAATTGCCAGTTCTAAACTAAAAATAAGAGCACCAACGGTAACCAAAAGCGCCATTGCTCCAAAAGACAGTCCCATTTTTTGGAAAAGAGAAAATTTAGCATCATCTAAAAAATAAGCCAATCCCCATGCGAGACCAAAAGCAATAGCATAATAAAGTTCTAAACCAAGATCCTGAACATCCATAAACAAATAGTTAATCAGAAAAATAATTCCGGTTCCCAACACAAAATAAATCAACGCTCTTTTCATACTATAATATATAGTGCAAAAATAAAGAATTAAATTTTGCAATTATTTTTAAACTTATCAGCGCAGATTATAATTTTTAATTGATGTAAAATAAAACACTTGTATCAAATTTCTAAAATTAAATAAGAGCTCATCAATCCTTAAACAGCAGAACGAATGTTTGTTAAGCAGGAGAAAGCCAGCTAACAGGAAATGTTTCAACTAATTAAATATCAAGACCTTAGCCTTTGAATAACGATTTTTAATTTATTGTTATATTTGGAATTCAGAAATTTTCTAGATTTTTATGGAAACCCAAAAATATACTCCAACAAACAAAGTAAGAATTGTAACCGCAGCTTCGTTATTCGACGGGCACGATGCGGCGATCAATATCATGCGTCGTGTAATTCAGGGAACAGGATGCGAAGTTATTCACCTTGGTCACGACAAATCAGCAGAAGAAGTTGTAAACACAGCGATTCAGGAAGATGCTAATGCAATTGCCCTGACTTCATATCAAGGCGGTCACAACGAATATTTTAAGTATATCTACGACCTTTTAAGAGAGAAAAACTCTCCGCAAATCAAGATTTTTGGTGGCGGTGGCGGTGTAATCTTGCCAGAAGAAATCGAAGACATCATGGCTTACGGAATCGACAGAATTTATTCTCCCGACGATGGTCGAGAACTTGGTTTACAAGGAATGATCGATGATTTAGTGAAAAGATCAGATTTTCCAACTGGAAAAGATGTTAAAGCTGAAGATTTAGATTCAATCAGTTTTGAAAATTCTACAAGCATTGCTAAAATCATTTCTGCGGTTGAAAACTTCTCAGAAGAAAAACCAGACTTAGTAAAAGCAATTGACGAAAAATCAAAAGACTTAAATATTCCGATCATCGGTATCACAGGTACAGGTGGAGCCGGAAAATCTTCCTTGACAGACGAATTGGTAAGACGTTTCTTACGTTCAAATCCTGGTAAAAAAATTGCCATTATCTCTATTGACCCTTCGAAAAAGAAGACAGGAGGCGCGCTTTTAGGTGACAGAATTCGTATGAATGCGATTAATGATCCGAGAGTTTATATGCGTTCGATGGCGACGAGAGAGAATAACGTTTCTGTTTCTCCGTTCATCCATTCAGCATTAAATGTCTTGAAATTAGCTCATCCAGATGTGATTATCCTGGAAACTTCTGGTATCGGTCAGTCAGGTTCAGAGGTTTCAGATTTCGCGGATGTTTCAATGTACGTAATGACTCCTGAATACGGTGCTTCAACGCAATTGGAAAAAATCGATATGTTAGATTACGCAGATTTAGTGGCGCTGAATAAATCTGACAAAAGAGGTGCTTTAGATGCACTTCAAGCGGTAAGAAAGCAATTCCAGAGAAACCATTTGTTGTGGGAAAGTCCATTGGATGATATGCCGGTTTATGCCACAAAAGCATCTCAGTTCAACGACCATGGAACAACCGATTTATACAATAGATTAATTGAAAAAGTAAACAACAAGTTTTCTGATCTAAACTTGCAAGGTTTTGTTGAACAAGAAGTTTCTGAAGATATCACGATAATTCCTCCAAAAAGAGTTCGTTATTTATCAGAAATCGTTGAAAATAATAGAATTTACGACGCTAATGTTGAAAAACAAGCTGAGTTAGCAAGAAAAATGTATCACATTGAAGGGGTGAAAAAATTCCTTTCTAATGAAACTTTAGATTCTGAATATCAAAAAGCAGAAAAAGATCTTCAACAGGAAAATATCGATTTCTTAAAAAATTGGGATGATACGAAAGAAGCTTTCAAAGCTGAATTCTACTCTTATTTCGTTCGTGGAAAAGAAATTAAGGTTGAAACCTCAACAGAATCTTTATCACATTTAAAAATTCCAAAAATTTCTTTACCAAAATACACTGATTGGGGTGATTTAATTAAATGGAAAGGTCAGGAAAATCTTCCGGGAGGATTCCCTTATACAGCAGGAATTTATCCTTTCAAAAGAACAGGAGAAGATCCAACAAGAATGTTTGCGGGAGAAGGAGGCCCTGAAAGAACCAACAGAAGATTCCATTATGTTTCTGCGGAAATGGATGCAAAACGTCTTTCAACAGCATTTGACTCAGTGACTTTATACGGTCAAGATCCAGCATTACCACCGGATATCTATGGTAAAATCGGAAATGCGGGTGTTTCTATTGCAACATTAGATGATGCTAAAAAATTGTATTCCGGATTTGATTTGGTGAACGCCATGACTTCTGTTTCAATGACCATCAACGGACCGGCTCCGATGTTGTTGGCTTTCTTTATGAATGCTGCCATCGACCAAAATGTTGAAAAATATATTGCTGAACATAAGCTTGAGGCTCAGGTTGAGGCTAAGCTTAAAGAAAAATTTGATGACAGAGGTTTAGAAAGACCAAAATATAACGGAGAATTACCTCCTTCCAATAATGGTTTAGGTTTAAAATTATTAGGTTTAACGGGCGATGAAGTAATTCCGGCAGAAGCTTATGCTGAAATTAAGGCTAAAACGATCGCGACAGTTCGTGGTACCGTTCAGGCTGATATTTTAAAAGAAGACCAGGCCCAGAATACGTGTATTTTCTCTACTGAATTTGCCTTGAGATTGATGGGTGACGTTCAGGAATATTTCATTACTGAAAAAGTAAGAAACTTCTACTCGGTTTCTATTTCAGGATATCACATTGCAGAAGCGGGTGCCAATCCGGTTTCTCAATTGGCATTTACTTTGGCAAATGGTTTCACATATGTTGAATATTATTTGTCAAGAGGAATGGATATCAATGATTTTGCTCCTAACTTATCTTTCTTCTTCTCCAACGGTATCGACCCTGAATATTCAGTAATTGGCCGTGTGGCAAGAAGAATCTGGGCAAAAGCAATGAAACTGAAATACGGAGCAGACGAAAGAAGCCAGATGTTGAAATATCACATTCAAACTTCGGGACGTTCACTTCACGCTCAGGAAATTGATTTTAATGACATCAGAACGACACTTCAGGCGCTTTATGCAATTTACGATAACTGTAACTCACTTCACACCAATGCTTATGACGAGGCGATTACAACGCCGACTGAGCAGTCTGTAAGAAGAGCAATGGCGATTCAGTTGATTATCAATAAAGAATTAGGTTTAGCTAAAAACGAAAATCCGCTTCAAGGTTCATTTATTATTGAAGAATTGACTGATCTAGTTGAAGAAGCTGTTTATACAGAATTCGACAGAATCACAGAAAGAGGTGGTGTTTTGGGTGCAATGGAAACCATGTACCAACGTTCAAAAATTCAGGAGGAATCAATGCATTACGAATGGCTGAAGCATACCGGAGAATATCCGATTATCGGAGTAAATACTTTCCTTGGAAAAGATGGTTCGCCAACGGTTCGTCCCGGAGAAGTTATCCGTTCGACTGAGGAAGAAAAGCAGGTTCAGATTGAAACCCTTCATAATTTCCAGAAATCTAATGAAGATAAGTCTGAAGCAGCCTTGAAAACATTACAACATGCTGCCATCAATCAGCAAAACTTATTTAATGTCATGATGGATGCCGTGAAATACTGTTCTCTGGGACAAATTACCAATGCTTTATTTGAAGTGGGCGGTAAGTACAGAAGAAACATGTAGTCCGGCCTTTGTCGGGCAGACAGTTTTGAATACAAACTGTTTTAAAATTATAAAATTAAACCTCAAGGAATTTTCTTTGAGGTTTTTTGTACTTTTACTTTAAGAAAAATATTAAAAATGAAAAGTTTTATCAGAACAATTTTAGCAATTTACTTAATGGGATCTGCTGTCTCGTGTAAATCTTATCCGATGGAGGTTCCTCAAAAAAGCGATGTCGATAGAAATTCTGAAGAACTACAAAAAAGACAAGCTGCGGAACGTGAAAAAACAGAGGCTAGTCATCTGAATACTTTTGGAAAACCACCAGGCAAATAGCTTAATTTAAGCTTTGTCACTGCAGAGAACTACTTGTTGTTTTTTGTATTTTTACGCCACAAAAAAAGCATTTTAAATAATGAAATACATTGTATTCCTGATCGGAATTATTTCCAGCGGATTTTTCAACGCTCAAGAAGCAGATAACAATCTCCAGGGTTATTTTATGACCAACTCAAAAGAATCTCTTTACCCGTATTTTGCCTTTGATGGTAACGGGAAAGTAGATATTGCAGGATTTGGAAAGGGCGATTATTTTATAAAAAATGATTCTGTCGTAGTTTTTCCGGATAAAGATATTTTTATTTTTAAAATTTTAAAAAACCGTTTGAGTGGGAATTCTACATGGGTAAAAAATACCAAATGGGATTTGAAGAAAGACAGCCTCGCCGAAAATAACAGAAAAGATGAAGCACTGGCTAAGAAAAATGCCAACCTTCTTTATGAATATTATCGCAAAACCAGAGCAAAATCAAATAATCTTGAGAAATTATTTGATGAAAACGCAATGGGCAATTACGCCAAAACCATTGATGATTTATGCAATAGAGGTTTAGCAAAGGCGTGCATGGAAAAATTTGGGTTAATGGTAATGGAAGATATAGGAGGAATGGAAGCTGTTTTAACAAGCAAAACCAAAAAGCCAAAACAGAATCCTGAGATTATTAAGCTGGGACAAAAAATTATCCGTATGGGCGAAGTTGAAGGCCATACAGTTTTAGGAAGTTACTATTATAGTTTAGGCGATAAAACTAAAGCCACAAAAGAATGGCAAACGGCAACCGAAAAAGGAAGTACCAAAGCAGAATTAGCACAGTTTGAAGCAGAAATGAATGATGTCGCAGAATAAATCAATGAAACCAAAAGCCATCTTCAACTGGAGCAGCGGAAAAGATTCTGCGCTTGCTTTATATAAAACTTTACAAGAAGAGCAATTTGAGGTTACTTCTCTTTTGACGAGTATTAATAAGGAATTCCAAAGGATTTCTATGCACGGTGTTCATGTTTCGTTATTGGAAAAGCAGGCTGAAAGTTTAGGATTTCCATTAATAAAAATGGAAATTCCCAAGGAACCTTCAATGGAAGAATACAGCGAAATAATGTCCCAAACCATGACCGGAATAAAGTCTCAAGGTGTAAGTCATTCTATTTTTGGAGATATTTTTCTGGAAGATTTAAGGAAATACAGAGAAGATCAATTACAATCGATCGGGATGAAAGCCGTTTTTCCGTTATGGAAACAAAATACAACTGACCTCATCAACGAGTTTTTAAGTTTAGGTTTCAAAACAATTGTCACCTGCGTCAATGAAACTTATTTGGATAAAAGTTTTGCAGGAAGAATTATTGACCAGGATTTCATTAAAGACTTGCCGGAAAATGTAGATCCGTGCGGAGAAAACGGAGAATTTCACACGTTCACTTTTGATGGCCCTATTTTTAAAAATCCTATTGCATTTGAAATCGGAGAAACGGTAAAAAAAACATATCCCAAACCAAAGTCTGATGAAAACGGTGAAAATGAGGAATACATCTTCTGGTTTTGCGATTTGGTTGCTAAATAGTTTTATAAAAATGCCTTTCACTTTGAGAGAAAGGCAAATATTTTAAAATGTTAATGTTTTAATATTTAAATCGCGTCGATATATTTTCTCCATACTTGATAATATAAACGCCTTTTTGCAATGAATTTATATTAATTGAATTAGAAGATTCATCTCCTGCCAATATTTCTCGTCCTGTAAAATCATAGATACTGTACTTTCCAAAATTTCCTTTTCCTAAAATAAGATTTCCGTTTCTTACCGCGATTTTAGAGTTTTCACTTTTAGTAACTTCATTTGTGCTTAAAGAAGAACAGAAGTTGTTTAAAGAAGCAATCTCCATATCGGTAATCGCTCTGTTAAAAAGACCAAACTCATCCATTGTCATCCCCGCTTTCATTCCCGTATTGGTAGCGTAAGCGCCGAGTTTAAATAATGCACCGTTAAAAACCAGAGGAGAAGATTGAGCCACTGTTGTTTTAAGAACACCATTCAAATATGCTTTTATATTTTGTAAACTGCTATCGTAAACAAATATTAAATCTACAAGCGATGATGTTGTAGAAAAAACCCCGGGAATATCAACATTAGACATTCCGTTAGCAGTTAACCTCAAACCTCCTGTTCCAGGAGCACCGTTTGTAAACATACGAAAGGAATTGCCCCCGGTTATAGCATCTCCTAAAAGATAATACACTGTAGTGTTACTACTTGCGTAATTATTAAATTTCAAATGGATGGTCCAAGATCCGCTCAAAGCAAGATTCCATTTGGTATTAAAATAATTCGTTCCTGTAGAACCGCTACCCACCAAACCATTTCCTAAGCAAGTTGTATTGCTTCCTAGAGTCAAATTGCCTACAATTTCACCTATTTGTGTTCCGGCAGGTGGGCTTGTTGCAAGATTCGGGACATTAGATGCTGTTCCCTCAAATTTGTAATACAAAAGTTCGGGAGTTTGAGATTTGGCTACAGAGAATAAAGCCATCAAAAGTAAAAGATAGATTTTGTTTTTCATTGGAATATTGGATAAATTAGTATCGCTAATTTAACAATTAAATCAATATATCCGTAAATTTAATTTAAAATAATATCAATATTATTAAATTATTTTTACCCAAATATCACAATCCAATGATTTTTATAAAAAAGAGAATAATTGAAAATAAGAAAAGTAAATTTCAAATTTGACTAGTAAAAGATTTCACCCTTACAAGATTTTTTATTATTTTTAAAAAAAACGAACTTTATGCTGAAAAAAGCTTTGCTGCATTTCTTATTTTTTCTTGCTCTCTTTTCCTGTCAGAAAACAGAATCTATACAGCAACCTGTTAACAGGAAAGCAATTGCAGATTCTGCCGTCGTAGCATTTCAGAAAAAACTATATAAAACGCAAATCGATTCTATTGTTAATCAATATCATTTTAACGGTAGTATCGGTGTTTTTAAAGATACTATTGAATTATACCGTCGAAATAACGGCTTTGCCGATTTTGCGAACAAAAGAAAAATCAATGATTCTACCATTTTTTCTATCGCATCAATCAGCAAACAATTTACAGCAGTGCTTATTCTTCTTAAGATGGAAGAAGGAAAATTGACCCTGGACGATAAAGCTTCAAAATACATTAAAGATTTCCAGAAAAAAGAATATGAAAATATTACCATTCGACAACTTCTAAATCACAGTTCGGGTCTAAATAATTTTGGAGAAAAACTATTATTCAAAAGCGGTTCAGGATTTAATTACTCAAATGATGGCTTCAACGCTTTAGGAAAAATCGTAGAAACCGTTTCAGGTAAATCTTTTGATGAAAACATGATTGAATTATTAAAAAAAGCCGGAATGAAAAACTCATCGACCGGAACTTCGTTTAAAGGAGAAAATTTTGCTAAAACGTATGTAGGAAATTTAAAAAATCAAAAACCGGTTGATAACATGCCAAAAAGATTAGGCAATAAAGAAATCGGAATTGCGGCAGGCGGAGTTTTATCAACCATAAACGATTTACTCATTTGGAATAACGCTTTATATTCCGGAAAAATAATTAAGCCTGAGACGCTGAAAAAATTCATGTCTAAAAGTACAGAAAGACAACATCCTATTCTCGGAAAAATGGGTTACGGATTGGGAATTATGATGAATGATAATAAACCTGTCTCCTATTTTCACAGCGGTTATGTGAAAGGCGCTCCTTCACTGAATATTTATTATCCTGAAACCAAAACTTCGGTGATTATTCTTTCTAATATTGCCGATGAAGAAAAAGGCAAATCTGCTTCTTTCAGACCTCATCTGAAGATTAAGGAAATTGCAGATATTCTGGAAAATATTAATTAGAAACTTCAAAATTCTCCTGCAGATATGGGATGATCTTCTTGATAATTTCAAGGTATTTCTGCTGACTGACTATAATTGCAGCTTCAAAAAGGAAAAAGAATAAGAATAAAAAGTTAACAAAAAAACCTTCCAATTGACCGATATCCAAAAAGCCGTCATTGGACTCCAAAATAAATCGAAAAATCCAGGATGAAGACATCGGAAGAATAAAAAATATAATCACCATATCCTGATAAGCCGATAGACGAATGTTTTTATATTTTTTAGGAAGATCAAAATACTTCTTTTCTTTAATGTAAATAATCAGAGGAATAATCATAATAATGCTTATTAAAACTCCAACGCCAATTCTGAAAACATCAAAAGGGATTAGAAGATAACATAAAACCATTACCACATAACTAAAAACAGCAAGTATTACTGATTTTTTCAAAATTGAAAATAACTTTTGTCTAGTCGATTTTTTGATGAGCATTGATGTATTTTCAAGACTCCAGTTACCGTCCCAAAAAAGCTTCAGGTCATCATGCCACGAAATAATTGCAGCATTGAATGCCTCATCAAAAGGTAAATCTTTTTCCATCTGAAGCTCATTAATCTGGCTAACAAAATGATCTTCTACTTCCATCATTAAATCGACAGGAAGCTTTTTCTATAAAAGATAATTTCTTACTTGATTTTTTTGCTCTTTCGTCATACCATTAAAACATTTATTTTTTTAGTCCTGAAATAAAGTAACTGAATTTGAAGGATGACTGAAAAGGTGACAAACATGTGATTCAATGGGAATTCCCATAAATTTTTAGTTGTCGAAAAAATAATATTTGTGAGAGGCAGAATAAGCAACACCAACAATAAGTTTCTCAGCAATAATGGATGAAAAGTCATTCTTTGATATTCTGAAAAACTCATCTTTCTAAATACAAAATGATACATCAGAAATAATAAGTGCGTCATAATTAAAGCTCCCTGTATATACAAATAGACGTGTTTATCAAAATAAAATATCGTCCCCAAAACCAGTGAAAACCCAGAAGCGATCATCATCATTCTTCTGAATCGACCTTGCAAAATACCCTTCTCAATTTTCGCAATTCTTTTGAAGGAAAACAGATCAGCTTTCACCATTTTCAGTTCGTTTTGCCAATTGATTTTTGTCTGGAGAAAAGCCTCCGGGAAGCTGCTTTCCTGTTTATACATCAGTTCTGAGATCTGCATTACAAAGTGATCATAAACCTCAGCGAAAACGACAGAACTTAAATTCTTACTCTTTAGATATTTTTCTATTTCTGTTAGATTTTCTTTAGTCATCATAATTTTAAATATCAAAAATGGTTTTTAGATTAAATAAATAACTTCTCATTTCATCTTCCTGTGTAGCCTGCTGTTTCTTCCCTTTATCGGTAAGCAAATAATATTTCCTGCTTCTACCGTTGATTTCCTGAACTTCAGCCTTGATAATTCCATCTGCTTCGAGTTTATGCAAAAGCGGATAGAGTGCTCCTTCAGTCATTTCGAGCTCACCTTCCGTTAATTCTTTTGCACGCTGTGTGATTTGATACCCATACATCTTTACCTCTTTTGAAAGCAGTTTTAAAATAATATTCTGCAACGTTCCTTTGTAAAGGCTATTTTTTTTCATACTAAAGATTTAATACCTCACAAAGTTATGCATAATTTTCTTATGCATATTAATATTTTAAAAAATCTAAAGAAGTCTTACATTTACTGAATGAAAAAAATGTACTTCATTGCTATTTATCCTGATCAGAAAATCATTGATGAGGTGAGAGTTTTTAAAGAAGATTTAGCTTTAAATTTCGGAAATTCTAAAGCACTGAAAAATGATGCACATATTACTTTATTACCACCATTTGAAAGAGAAATAGAATTGGAAGAAGACATTCACATTGCCTTTCAGAAAATCGACACCACCATTTCTCCTTTTGAAATTATTTTAAACGGTTTTGGAAGTTTTCCTAATCCAAAGAATCCTGTTCTATTTGTAAAACCGGAAGAAAGCGAAAATTTAAAACAACTTTATTTAAACGTAAAAGAGAAATTTAGTTTTGGAAAATATTCATTTAATCCCCATGTAACTGTTGGCTACAGAGATCTTACTTATGAAAATTTTTTGAATGCATGGGAAATTTATAAAGACAAAATCTACAAAACTAAATTATTAGTTGATAAAATTACATTATTGAGACATGACGGAAAGTGGATTCCCATCAATCAAAAGAAACTGTCTGAAGAATAATTGGATTCTAAAATAAAGAAAGCCGTATCTTTGACACGATGATTTCAGCAGAGAAAATAATTTTAGGAATTGATCCCGGAACAGCCATTATGGGATTCGGTTTGATATCGGTAAAAAAAGGAAAAATGGAGATGATTTCCATTCACGAATTGATTTTAAAAAAATATCCGAACCATGAGACTAAACTTAAATATATTTTCGACAAAACATTAGCATTAATTGACGAGTTTCACCCCGATGAGGTGGCGCTTGAAGCTCCTTTTTTTGGCAAAAACGTACAATCGATGCTGAAATTGGGCAGAGCTCAAGGCGTCGCAATGGCAGCAAGTCTTCACCGGAATATTCCTATTACAGAATATTCTCCAAAAAAAATAAAAATGGCAATCACCGGAAACGGGAATGCTAGTAAAGAACAGGTTGCAGGAATGCTTCAGAATCTTTTGAACCTAAAAGAATTTCCTACAAAATATTTAGACGCTTCCGACGGATTGGCGGTTGCGGTTTGTCATCATTTTAATTCTGGAACGATTGCAGATACAAAGTCTTATTCAGGATGGGATAGTTTTTTAAGACAGAATCCGGATCGGCTGAAATAATTATTTTTCACGTTGATAAAAGTCTTCGATTTCCGTCACATTTCCGTTAATAATATCGCGATATATTATTGAAAATTTATTTTTTGAGTACATTTTATAATGCTCTACTCTTTTGAGATCTTCTTCTCGATAAGAAAAAGAACCGTCACTGATCTTAATCGCCAAACCCTCTGATTGGCTTTTTATCTGACAATCTTTGCCGGTCGCAAATGTTTTTGTCATTATTGTTTTTTGAGCTTTCTCTTCAAATATAAGTTCATATTGCTTCATACATTCATGAAGATGATAAACTTTCGTTTCTAGACCTTCCTTATATGTTTTTTGAGAAAGCCTCCACGTTCCTAAGAAATACTTTGTTTTGTCTTCGTCGTTGTGTTGAACCTCAATTTTCTGTGACTGACAGCTAATGACTAAAAGGCAGAAAAACAAAATACTGAATATTTTTTTCATATCAATTTGTTCACTTAAAATAAAAAAGCCCTTAAAAAAGGGCTTTTATTAAGTTTAGTTATGTAAGAATTTCTTAGAATCTTGTTTGCCACCATCAGAATAATTAATGATATATGAACCATTAATTAATTGCTGATTGATGCGAACTTCATTGGTATCTGATTTTCCTTTTTGTATCAGTTTACCACTCATATCGTAAATTTGATAATTCCCGAATTTTAGATTTCTGTTACCAAAAAGCTGAAGTTTATTTTCTTCTTTTATGTAAACAATTTTGGTGTCAGATTTATTTTCTGTTTCAGAAGTGGATAATGATCCTAATATTTTAACAGCATAATCTTCTATCTGCCCATATTGCAATACAGAGCATGAAGTAAATTCTGGTAAATCTGTAAACTCTCTTGTAGCTGCATCTACTCCAATTCTCATTCTAAGATAAGTATTTTGTACTGCAGATGCAGTCGGAGTTACATTGACTGTATATGTGCTACTTTGTCCTGATCCTATATTATTAGAAAGATAATTTGTAACCAATTCTGCATCTTCGAATGTACCATTATTATTATAATCAATCCACGCTTTTACTCTGAATTTTTCAGTTTGCCCAAACCCGTTCATAAAAGTTATTTTTAAAGGAGTTGCCGTAAGAGCCGGTATTTCTGTAGCATATGCTGGTCTGATACAAGTAGCATTGGCATAATCTGCATAATATACAGGATTTGCCTCATCAGAATCATATCCGTTGGTCACACTGTTGATATTTCCGAAAACTACTCGGTAAGGTCCTGTTGCAAAATTGTTATTGGTAGGGTTTGCAATGCCTGAAGGGTTACATTGTGCATTCACTACAGAAACAGGCGATGTTATAATCGATGCAGGATCTGTTCCGGCTAAAGAATTCAGAAGATCTTTTCTATATTCCATCATCATCAAAATCGCTCTGTCACGTTGCCCCGAAGTAAACTTGCGGTTTGAATTGGTATAATTCATAATATTATACTGGGTTCCATCGTAGTTCACAGTAGTACACGGATCGATTGTATTATTGTTGGGCGTTGCACCACTATACATACTTCTAGAAGGTGAAGTATCACAAACTCTGTCACCATCTGTTGCACAATTATTATTTACAGGACAAGTTGTTTGACTAGTATAAGAAATTCCTTGGAAAGTATGATACAACCCAAAAGCATGACCCAATTCGTGGGTAAGGGTAGTATCATTTTGATTCTTGATCGTTGCCACTTTCATAAAGCTTTCATAATCGTAGTCATACGAACTTGGAAATGCAGCGTACCCCATAAGTCCATAAGATAATTGCTGCTCACCATCGAAACCAATTACCACATAAATGTTAAAGTAAGAATTTTCCGGCCAGTGTGGTGCTAGCTCATTTTTAATTTGTGTGTCTGTAGCTCCCGTATCGGTCACTCCATTTTGGTCATAATCAGGAAGAGTACTTCCGTTGTATCGTATAATACCCGTTGTAGGCAGACAACTCGGTGATCTCTTTGCTAAAACGAGTTTAAAGGGTATCACATTTCCTCCTGTAGCACCTGCTCCCTCCGGATAAAAAGAACCGCCATAAGTAGTCGCATACATACTGTTTGCTCTCGCTATCCAATTGATAATTTCCTGATCTGTAACCGCTAAGTTAGCATTTGCCGCATCTTGGGATTCGATTACGTGAACGACTACCGGGATTTCATAAATCTGTCCTGTATAAAGAGTATTCTTTGAAGTTGTAGCACCTACCTTATTAAGAAAAGCCTGTTGATTCATCCCGAGAATTTTCTGCTCTCCCTCCTCTCTATATCTTTTTAGATCCGGATGTCTCTCATCCAATTTTTTCATTACCTTATCAAAACCGCATTCTTTATGAAAATCCTGCGAAAATGAATTAATAAAAAACATCAATACTAATAGGGTACAGAATTTTTTCATTTTTATTTATTTTATTTAATATTCGGTTGCAAAACTATCAATTTATTATCAATATCAAAACATAAACATGCACAAAATTAAAAAATATTTAAATTTTAGTATATCTTAATTCTTTTGCATTAGTTAATATTTTTAAATTACTTGGTAAAACATATTACTATTTGTAACAATGGTATGTTTTTTAATACTAATTTTGTATAAATTTTCAATAATGAAAAATACACAAGCAACTATATATCAAACAAATCACAGAATAAACTGGTTTCAGAAATTTCTCCTGATCTGTTCTGGTGGAAACATTCACATCTTAAGAAAAACACCGAGTGAATGGAATAAATTTGCCGGAATCGGAGGAATTGTACTTTTCACCGCAGTTTTTGCGACACTTTCTGCAGCGTATGCAATGTTCACTATTTTCGATGACATCTGGGCTTCGATTGGTTTTGGAATCCTTTGGGGTTTAATGATTTTTAATCTGGATCGATATATTGTTTCATCCATTAAGAAGACAGGATCATGGTGGAATCAGATTCTGATGTCGATCCCAAGATTGATTCTGGCAACATTTTTAGGAATTATTATTTCTAAACCTTTAGAACTAAAGATTTTTGAAAAGGAAGTCAATAAACAGCTAAACACGATCATTCAAAGAAATAAAAAAGACCTTCAGACCCAAATGAGCGGTAGAATTCTGCAACAAAGCGGCCCTTTTGAAACGGAAAAAAAGCAAATTTCCGATAAAATTGCTCAATATCAGAAGTCTTATGATTCGGCAGCGGTAGAACTTGAAAAGGAAATCTTAGGGAAACAATCTAATTTGACCAGCGGAAAAGTAGGTTTCGGTTCTAATGCAAAACGAAAACAAGAACTGAAAGAACAACGCAGACAAGACCTGGAAAATTATCAAAAACAGGTCGCAACAAGACTGGAATATCTCGACAAAGAAATCTCTAAAGTCTACACCAACCTTGAAACAGAAAGAAAATCTACAGAAACGTTTGAAGATAAATTCAACGGATTTGCTGCAAGATTACAGGCTTTGGACGAACTTGGAAAAAACTCGGCGATCATAGCCACTGCTGCGGCTTTCATTATGGGACTGTTTATCACTTTGGAGATTTCACCGGTTTTAATTAAGCTCATTTCTTCAGTCGGGCCTTACGATTATCTTTTGGAGAAAACTGAAAATGACTTCCGTCTCTATTCTAAAGAAAAAATTGAAAAAGGAAATGCTCTAACTGATTTTCGGATCGATGATTTTAAAGATCAATTAAAGAATTGAAGCACTCAACAAAAAACTTTATCAAACCTACCAAATAAATCGCATTCAATTGCGATTTTTTCAATTTAAACAACAATAAATTCAATTAATTATTACTATTTATACAATATAGATAAATATCTACAAGCATATTGACATATATCTAAACGAATAATTATGATTGAGTTTATAATGTTACTAAATTTACACTATAAAGTTAAGAGAAGATCTGAATGCTTTCAGACCGAGTTTTAAACAATTCGAAAACACAATTGAAATTCTAAAAACACAAATGATGAAAGTTAATTGTTCGGAGGTAAAAACTCAAATGATGAAAAAAAAATTTAGACCGTATTTATTCGAAGAACCTAGAAAGAATCTCGGGTAAATACAAAAAAGAAAACACAAATGATGGAAATCTAATTATTAGGAGGTAAAACTCAAATGATGAAAAAAAATTAGATCGTATTTATTCGAAAAACCTAGAAAGAAACTCGGGTAAATACAAAAAGAAAACACAAATGATGGAAATCTAATTATTAGGAGGTAAAACTCAAATGATGAAAAAAATTAGATCGTATTTATTCCCAGAGCCTAAAAAGGCTCTCGGGTAAATACAAAACACAAATGAAAACTGTAAAAAACACAAACGATGAAAATCTTGTATTTGGAGAGCAGCAAAACTCGATGACTACAAAAATTTTCTTTCACTTTTTCTCATAATTTAATTTTTGGTTCAAAGAAATACCTCCGAATTTTCGGAGGTATTTTATTTTATATAAGTATTCTAATTTATAAAGAATAATTCGGAGCTTCCTGAGTGATAATCACATCATGCGGATGAGATTCTTTCAATCCGCTACCTGTAATCATTACCATTTTGGTATCTTTTTGTAAAGCTTCAATATCTTTAGCCCCACAATATCCCATTCCGGCTCTCAAACCTCCTGTCAATTGGAAAATTACTTCTTCCAAAGATCCTTTACTTGGAACTCTTCCTTCAATTCCTTCCGGAACGAATTTTTTAGCCTCACTTTGGAAGTATCTTTCTTTTCCACCTCTCTTCATTGCAGAAAGACTTCCCATTCCCTGGTAAGTTTTAAATTTTCTTCCCTGGAAGATAATTTCTTCACCCGGAGCTTCATCCGTTCCTGCTAAAAGTGAGCCCAACATTACTGCTCCTGCTCCACTTGCGATCGCTTTTACAATATCTCCCGAAAGTTTAATTCCTCCATCAGCAATTACGGTAACATTTTTTGACTGAGCATATTCGTAAACGTTGTAAATAGCAGATAATTGAGGAACTCCAACTCCTGCAACAACTCTCGTCGTACAGATAGAACCCGGACCAACACCTACTTTAAGAACATTTGCACCCGCTTTAATTAAATCTGCTGCAGCTTCAGCCGTTACGATATTCCCACCAACAATATCCAGATCAGGATATGCTCTTCTGATTTCAGAAATTTTATCTAAAACTCCTTTTGAGTGTCCGTGAGCAGAATCGATACCGATGATATCAACTCCGGCCTGAACTAAAGCAGCAATCCTGTCTAATGTATCTTCACCTACACCAACACCGGCTCCCACGATCAAACGACCGTTTTCATCTTTGTTGGCATTTGGGTATTCCAATTGATTGTCGATATCTTTAATGGTAATCAAACCAACCAGTTTATTGTTTTTATCAACGATAGGAAGCTTTTCTATTCTACTTTTAAGAAGAATTTCTTTTGCTTTTTCAAGGTTGGTATCTTTATCAGAAGTGATCAGATTTTCTTTTGTCATGATCTCTTCCACTTTCATATCAAGGTTTTCCTGATATTTTACATCTCTGTTGGTGATGATTCCGATCAAAGTATTTTCAGCATCAACAACCGGAAGACCGGAGATTTTATATTTTGCCATTGTTTCTTTAGCCTCAGCCAAAGTATGATCTTTTGAAAGCGTTACAGGATCAGAGATCATTCCGTTTTCAGAACGCTTCACTCTGTTTACCTGAGCGGACTGTTCTTCGATCGTCATATTTTTATGAATGAAACCCAAACCACCAACTCTTGCCAAAGCAATTGCCAAATCAGCCTCTGTAACGGTATCCATTGCAGCGGAAACAATCGGAACATTAAGCGTAATTTTATCGGTAAGTCTTGATTTTAATGAAACCTGATTAGGTAAAACTTCAGAATAAGCAGGGACTAGAAGCACGTCATCGAAAGTGATGGCTGTCTCTACAATTTTGTTATGAATAGACATCTTTACTTTCTTGCAAAATTAAGACTTTTTGCCGGAATATGAAAATGCTTTTAAATAGTTTAAATAAAACTTAATAATACATGATATAAATCGAAAAAAAGCCACTAAAACAGTGACTTTACAAAATTAAATATGGTTGAATATGAAGTTATTTGTCTGATGCAAGATTGATCATCTGTGAAATATCGTCTGCCGTAAAGCTGCCTTTAACATCCAAAAACACCATGTCTTTTTTTGAATTTACAGTAATCAGCATATTATTGATCATCTCGCCTTTTTGTTTTACTCTGATATTTACATTATCGCCATCATGTTTTATCGTTGCCCAATCTTCGTAATTATTATCCTTTAGATAGTTGGCATAATCTTTCAGCATTGCTTCACTTCCATTGGCAACAGTCATCATTTTTATTTTCGAAACTTTTTTTACCATTGCAATTGCAGCTTCACTTTCTCCTTCTTCTCTCAAAGCTTTTTTGATAAAGGGCTTCGCTAGGAATAGCGGTACATTAAAGCTGGCAAATTTTGCATCCTGAGAATTATAATTTGATTTTGAGAAAAAATCGATGTTTGGTTTGCTTGAAACAACGCATGACTGCATTAAAAATAGCGTACAACAAACAAAAAAAATGTTTTTGAAAATTTTCATGGCCTAGTTTTTTAGTTGATTTGATTTAAACTTCCTGCAGAAGATTTGCTGATGTTTGACTCAATCTGAGGATTTCCTCTGTATTTTACAGATCCAGCTGACGAAGCTTTTACTGTTAATTTATCTTTTGCGCTCACAGAAACATTGCTTCCCGATGTAGACTCTACTACACCAATATTTGCAGTTAATTGATCTGCTTTACAGGAAGCACCACTGCTTGCATCGATTGATATGTATTCTGTGTTTCCTTCCAGCTTAATGCTAGATCCGCTTGAGCTTTTTACTAAAACTTTATCTGAATTGATTGACGCTTTCACAGTAGAACCAGAACTAGCTTCAAAGTTAGAAGTACCGGAAATTTGAAATTTTGCAACAACTCCTGATCCTGAAGAAGCATCTACAGTCATCTCTTTTCCTCTGATTTCGTTCACTGTTGTAAAATTGGAACCTGAAGAAGCCTTGATTCTATCCATTTTTGGTGATGAGACATTCACGCTAAGGTTTTTGAATCTCAAATTCTTTGTTCCTTTATTATCAATTGAAACTTTCAAAATACCGTTTTCTACCTTTGTAATTACATTTTGAAGTTTATCAGCATCTGCAAAAACTTTTACACTTGTATTATTTTCCTGTGTAAAAACTACTTTTACACCTGCACTTACATCGATTCCTGAGAATTGCCCTACATTTCTGTTTTCGCCATTCAAGTAAGATGCAGAATTATCTGAAGTAAAACTGTTGGTAATTGTAGTTCTTGTCGTATTCGTTTTAGTTTCGCTGGAATTAATAATTTTATTCACATCATCCATAGAAAGTTTCCCATCAAGCATTACAAGAATACTTTCACCGGTTCCACTGTCTATATTTAAAAGCATATTTTCTAAAGTACCGTCTTTTTCAGCTTCAGATGAAAGAAACTTAATTCTGCTACCGCCATTTTTTACAGACATAATCTCACTGTAATTCAGATTTTTCACAAATGCTGAAATCTCTTTATTAAGCTGATTAATATTTGCTTTTGAATTACCTGAAGAGTTTTCTGTAATCAATACTTTCAGCCCGTTGATTTTTGCCAGCAAAGGTTTGATCTGATCGAGTTCAGAATCTGCAATATTCAGATTGCTGAGCATTCCAAACATTGGTTTTGCAATTTTAATAGAAGTTACCCCTTCCACTTCCTGATATTTATCAAAAAGTTTATCTAATTTATTTTCCTGTCCGTACACATTAAAGAAATGAGACAGCACAAGAGTACATATAATGAATAGTTTTTTCATGAGTTCAGTTAAATTTAAATTGATTATAAGCCTGATCAGTTGCATAATCTGTTGTTAATAATCTACGTTGTCCATTACTTTGGGAGCTAATGCCTGATTAACATTATTAGCCACCACCTGGAATGAATATTTTGTTATATTGATAGCTTCTTCCATATTATCGATACGTTTCCCGTTAACGATAACATAAGAATCTTTATATCCTGTTGAATCTTTCGAAGTGTTATTTTTTAATTCCGAATTATAAACATATCTCGGTTTTGATTGCTTTTTGATCCTGCTTTTCTTAGACAGAAGTTCATCCAAAACATCTTTTTCAGCAATCGAGTTTTCCACAAAAATAGAATCTTGCTTTGGTCCCGAAACAGAATCAGTAATATGAACTGCAACTTGCGAATCGTGATTATGATTTTCATTAATAAAATCAGTTTTCTGCTTCTGAATTTCGTTTTCAACCAATTTCGCCTGATCTGCAGCCTCACCGTTTTGATTATAATTAAATAAAAAACCAAAACTTAAAAGTATCACCGCACTTGCAGCCATCCAAAACCATTTCAGGAGCGAAGGTTTTTTACCCTGAATAGGAATTATTGGCGCCTCGTTTTCTGAAACGATATTACCTTCTGCTTTCTGAAGAAAATCTTCAAAATTCCAGTTCATCTTTTCTTCCTTTAAGCCTTGGAAGATCTCGTTATATTTATCTTGAAATTTGTCGTTGCTCATAGCTCATCAGTTGAGAGATTTGTTCTTTTACTTTTTGTCTTGCACGCATCAGGTTGACCCTTACTGCATTTTCTTCCATTTCCAACATTTCGGAAATTTCAGACACTTCATACTCTTCTACATCTTTCAGGTGAATCACCGCTTTCTGTTTCTCCGGAAGCTGGTTGATAAAGCCTATGATATATTCTTTCAGATTATTCACATCCATACTGTACAATTCCGATCGATGAAGCTGCATATCAGCAAAGCCTAACTTTACATCGTGATGCTTCAACCGATTGAGACATTCATTTCTTACAGATTTCAGAGCATAAGATTTAAAATTTCCGAACTTTTCCAGCTCATCTTTTTTCTGCCAGAATTTAATCATCAAATCTTGTACTACATCTTCCGCTTCATCACTGCTCATAACAAACCTTTTTGCAAAACGGAACATCTCATCTCTGAGAGTAAATACCGTATCCCTAAAAGTTTCTTGGGTCATAAGCTTGTTTCTATTAATAAGACAATCTGAAATCGAAATATATTACACTAAAATGAAAAAAACTTCAAAAAAATTTGAAGTTTTCAATTATAATCAATTAATATTCATTAAAAATATGTTTCAAAATCGCTTTATCACCATCTGTTAAAGGCAATTTTCTTCTTGCCATTACTTTTTCGGCAACTTCGTACGCTTTATCCAATTTAAAACGTTCATCATCTTTAAATCCGCCCCAAGAAAAGTTTTCAATCAGATTGGGCGGGAAGCCTTCTTTAAAAATATTAGATGCAACTCCTATTACCGTTCCTGTATTCAATTGTGTGTTGATTGCTGTCTTAGAATGATCTCCCATTATTAAACCTGCGAACTGCAGACCTGTATCCTGAAAATCTTTGGTTCTGTAGTTCCAAAGCTTTACATTTCCGTAATTATTTTTCAGGTTGGATGAGTTTGTATCTGCGCCTAGATTACACCATTCACCAATCACAGAATTTCCTACAAAACCATCATGACCTTTATTCGAATAGCCAAAAATAATAATATTACTCACTTCACCGCCAACTTTAGAATGCGGACCAATCGTGGTTGCACCGTAAATTTTTGCGCCTAAATTAAATTTAGAGTCTTCACAAAGCGCAATCGGGCCACGAAGATTACAACCTTCCATTACTTCAGCATTTTTTCCGATATAGATTTTCCCGGTTTTGGTATTGATGGTTGAGAATTCTATTTCTGCACCTTCTTCAATAAACAAATCTTCTTTATTTCCTAAAAATCCATTGGTAGAAGACAGTTCCTGAGAAATTTTTCCTTTAGTAAGCAACTCAAAATCAAAATCGATTGCTTCTTTATTATAAGTAAATAAATCAGTAGGCTTTTTATAGAAAATAAGCTCTTCTTTAATATCCGTCATTTTTTCAATCTGATGTAAAGAAAAACCTTCCATATTAATTTTCGCAGCAACCAATTCGTCTTCATAAACCAAAGCTTCACCCTGCTTCAATTCTTTAATCTGCTGAATCACTGTTTCTGTTGGCAAAAAGTTGGGCACCAAAAACAGGCTTTCTTTTTTTTCAGGTTCTCTGAATTTTTGCTGAAGATACATTTCTGTAAACCAGGAAACCTCAGTAGTATCTAAGATTTTCTGCCATCTTTCGGAGAATGTAAGAATTCCGCATCGCATTTCTGCAATAGGTCTTGTAAAAGTAAGCGGAAGAAAATCTTCCCAGTATTGTGCATCTGAAAATACAAGTTGCATTTTAAAAAGAAATTAGAGGTTAGATATTAGAAGTTAGATGTTAGACATCTAATCTTTACTCAAAGCAAAAATACAAATAGTAAAACTAATTTCTCACCACTAACTTTCAATTTCTGTCTTTTAACTACAAATAAAAAAGTCTCCCGAAAATCGGAAGACTTTAAATATTTTAATATCAAAAAATTACTTAGCGAATTTTTTGTATTTGTTCATAAACTTGTCTACTCTACCTGCAGTATCAACTAATTTAGTTTTTCCTGTGTAGAAAGGGTGAGAAGTAGAAGAGATTTCCATTTTGATCAATGGGTACTCGCTACCTTCAAACTCGATAGTGTCTTTTGTGTCAGCAGTTGACTTACCTAAGAATACTTCGTCGTTACTCATATCTTTGAAAACAACAAGTCTATAATTTTCCGGGTGAATTCCTTTTTTCATAATACTATTTTTTAAAAAAATTAAAGTTTGCTTTCGAAATAGTAATGGTATTTCTTCTGCTAAATTTTAGGTTGCAAAAATACAATAATTTTTATAATATACAAATACCTGGTCAACAATTTTTAAAAGATAAGAAAATTAAAGTATTTTCGTTAAATTTGAAACTTATATATATATTTTAACTTCTATGAAATCGCCAGAGCTGTCTTTGATAACAAATACCAAAGAGGTTAAGCGATAACATATAACCTTAGACAAACAAAAAATTTCTACATATGAAATTCAAATCACTACTCTTTTTCTCATTCTGGATGTTATTTCTGGCAATTTCGTGTGATAAGGATGATATTAGCTTTGATGCACCTTCTCAGGAACTGAGTTTCTCACGAGATACCGTATTCTGTGATACTGTTTATCATCAGGTACGCTCAGAAACCTATGTGGTAAAAGTATTTAATAATGAAGATAAAGATGTGATGATCCCAAGAATCAGTCTTGAAAAAGGAGCTGCGTCATTATATAAAATTAATGTAGACGGAAAAACAGGACACGATTTCCAGAATGTTCCTCTCAGAAAAAAAGACAGTCTTTATATTTTTGTAGAAATTGCACCTCAAGCCACAGGCCCGGAAGCGATTGCCGAAGACAGAGTTTTGTTTACAACCGGAGCCGGACAACAGCATGTCACTTTATTTTCTGTTGTTCAGGATGCTGAATTTTTCATTAAAACTCCGTCAAATCCAAATGTTATTGCTTCTGATGCAACTTGGTCTAATAATAAAGCTAAAATTATTTACGGAGATTTGACGCTTGATCCTGGAGTTAATTTAACTGTACAAGCGGGAACAAAAATATATTTCCATAAAAACAGCGGAATGAAAGTTTCTACAGGAGCAACATTGAATATCAACGGAACAGCAGATAATCAGGTAATTATTCGTGGGGACAGAAACGATAGCTATTATGACACCATCCCAAGAAACTGGAATTCTATAAAAATGGAAGCTGCATCCGTTTTGAATATGAATCATACCCGACTTTTTGGTGGAACAAGAGGCCTGGAAATGACAGAAACCGATGCGACAATAAGCAATTCATTCATCCATACATTTCAGGAATATGGTATTTATTCGGTACGATCAAATATCAATGCAAAGAATTTAGTAATGAATAACTGCGGCGAGGCTTGCGTTGGAATCTTCAAAGGTGGAGTTTATGACTTTGTACACTCTACGATTGTTAATTATTCTGAAGTTTTAAGTCAATTTACCCGTGATGGAATTTACGCCACCAATGAATTTAAAAAAGAAAACGGGCAACCCGATCCGGGATCTCTTCATATCAATATCAGAAACAGTATTATTTATTCTGATCGGGATAATTCTTTAACTTTAAATCAGGTTCCGGGGCAATTGCTCAATTTCACCATTCAAAACAGCTTACTGAAATACTCAGGAATAAGTGCAGCCGGATTTGATTTTACAAGTTCCAGTGTCGTTCAGAGTATAAAAAATCAGGATCCTCGATTTATGAATTATTTCGCAGCCAAGATGAACTTAAGAGTAAAAGCTGATTCTCCTGCAAAAAACAAAGGTGATGTAACGGTTGCCAACACAGTTCCTACAGATATTGTAAATGTTTCCAGAACGACCAGCCCGACGTTAGGCGCTTATCAGTAAAATTGATAATTGATAATTGATAATTGATAATTGATAATTGATAATTGATAATTGATAATTGATGAATAAAATTAACTTGATATTTTAAACTTTTAACTTGGCTCTTAAAAAATGGAAATTACAAATCTGCAGCAACAGGTCGACGAATGGATAAAGACCATTGGGGTAAGATATTTCAATGAGTTAACCAACATGGCAATGCTTACTGAAGAAGTGGGCGAAGTTGCCAGAATTATCGCAAGAAGATACGGTGAACAAAGCGAAAAAGAAAGTGATAAAAGTAAAGATCTGGGAGAAGAATTAGCAGACGTTTTGTTTGTAACGTTATGTTTAGCCAACCAAACCGGAGTCAATCTACAGGAAGCTTTTGATAAAAAAATGAAAATAAAAACTGATCGCGATAAAGAGCGCCATCAGAATAATGAGAAATTGAAATAAGATATATCGATACTAGATTTCAGACGCTAGACTTATAAAATCTGAAATCCGATGTCTTTAATCTAAAAGTCTGAAGAAATAATGAAGCTAGAAAAATCAAAATTAATAGGAAACAAAACCATACAAATCAGCGGTTCGAAAAGTATTTCGAATCGTTTGTTGATTTTAGAAAGTCTGTTTTCAGCCATAAAAATTGGGAACCTTTCCAATTCTCAGGATACACAATTGCTAAGAAAAGCATTATCTGAGGAAACAGAGATCGTAGATATTCATCACGCAGGAACAGCAATGCGTTTCCTTACTTCGTATTATTCGATACAAGACGGAAAAATTACAATTCTTACCGGTTCCGGAAGAATGAAAGAAAGACCAATTAAAAATTTGGTTACGGCTTTACAAAACCTCGGCGTAGAAATCGAATATCTGGAAAATGAAGGCTTTCCACCTTTAAAAATTATTGGAAGAAAAATCACCGAAACAAAAGTAGATGTTCCGGCAAATATTTCAAGCCAGTTCATTACTTCTCTTCTTTTAATCGCCGGAAAATTGGAAAATGGTTTGGAAATAAACTTATTCGGTGAAGTTACTTCAAGGTCATATATTGAAATGACTTTGAATATTTTAACCAAATTCGGAATAAAAAATAGCTTTATAGGAAACACTATAAAAGTAGAACCATTTATAGATAATCATTCATCAGTTATCAACTATGAAGTAGAAAGCGACTGGAGTTCTGCATCCTATTTTTATTCTTTCGCAGCGTTGGGAAGAGAAACAATTCATCTGAAAAGTTTTTACAAAGAATCTACACAGGGAGATTCTGCGATTGCAGATATTTATGAAAAGTTTTTTGGAATTAAAACCACGTTTACAGACGACGAGCACAAATTGACCCTTCAGCCTATTGAAAATTTCATATTTCCGGAAAAGATTATTTTGGATATGAATAATTGCCCTGATATTGCCCAGACGCTTTGTGTAACTGCTGCAGCATTGAAAATTCCGTTTGAAATTTCAGGTTTGGGAACTTTGAGGGTCAAAGAAACGGATCGACTTCTGGCATTATACAATGAACTGCAAAAACTCGGAACAGAAACTGAAATCACAGATGTAATGATCAAATCAATCAGCTTTAAAAATCCTGAAGAAAATATTTCAATCAAAACCTATCAAGATCACAGAATGGCAATGAGTTTTGCACCATATTGTCTGATTAAAGACTTAAATATTGAAGATGAAAATGTGGTGGAAAAATCGTATCCGATGTTTTGGGAAGATTTAAATACAATTCTTGAAAATTAATTTATATGAAAAAACTTGTAATCATTTTTGCTTTTCTATTTCCTTTGACATTTTGGGCGCAGTATCTTTTGCCTAACGAGGAAGTTATTTATTCATTTGAAACCAAAAATGGTAAAAAAATGTCTTTGGTAAAAGATAAAACCAATACATACATTCAATATCGTTTTGGAACTAAAGCTAAAGTTGAAATGGAATTTCCTGCCGAAAGAAACAAAGAAAGCTGGAAGAAATTTCATTACAATTCTTATATGAGAGGCGGTGGAAAAGAAAATGCAGGAATGGAAATTGACAATATTTTATTTAAAAATAATGGGTACGAATATGTAGTTTACAGATCTTATCACGCCGAAGGCAACGATTATTCTGCCGGAATTATCATCAAAGACAACAACGGAAAAGAAACCCGTATCAACGGAAATTACAAAACCGTAAAAGGCTGTATTTGTGATTTAGAAACTACAGGAATGATCGAAAGGGAGGATATTGGCTTAAGTTTTTAATGATTAATAAATAAAAAAATATAAATTCTATTTCGCACTGATAAATTTTATATATTTGATAGTGTGGATATTAAACGCCACAAATATTCAAATCATTTAAAACTAATCATTATGAAAAACTTAAAAAAAATTTCAAGAAAAGAATTGAAAAGTATTAGCGGGGGAATCGAAGTGTGTATTCAAAATTGTATGGTAGGATATTATAAATGCTGCATTCCCCGTCAACGTTATTATTGTACTCCTAATGGGAGCCAATGTGGAAGTATTATTATAGAACCTTAATTAAAACTGTTAAATACTAAAAAATTCCTGAAGCATGTCTTCGGGATTTTTTTGAAGTGTAGTTAATCAATTTTTACAGTGGTTCAATAGATTTATTATATCGAAAGTCTTATTTTTGGTTCTTTTACATAAATTTACCTTTTATTAAAATGAACGGTAGTAAATTATAAAATCATAAAAGACCGCTTTATAATTTGAAAACTAAAGAAAGATCTTAAAAAATGATATTAGATTAAACTCTTAATGATTGATGAATGAAAAAACTCTGTTCTTTTTTTATTATTCTACTCTTTTCAATTTCTCCGTCGCAGGAATTGAAAAATTTTGAGATTCCAAAAGGTTATGAAAAAATTTTGGAAACCAAAGGAGATTTAGATAAAGATGGAAAAGATGAAACAGTAATTGTTTTTAATACCAACATAACAACAGAATCTGAAGGTTTTGAAAGAAAGTTTTACATACTCAAAAACATCAACGGAAAATTAAAAATATGGAAAGAAAATTCGTCCGTAATTATTGACAGCAAATACGGTTTCTATCCAGAAGATAACAAGCTTGATGTACAAATTAAAAATAATTGTCTCATCATTTCTCAGCTTTTTTTCACAAATTCAAGACATTCAGATACATCAAAATATACTTTTCGATTTCAAAATGGTGATTTTTATCTGATTGGCTCAAAATATCAATTGGATGACACTTGTGATTATAATTTCACTTATGAAGTTAATTTCTCTACTGGAAAAACAATTGTTGACGAACAGTTTTCAAGCTGTGATGACAACAAAACAGACATTCCAAAAGATGATCATAAAGAGTTTATTCATAAATTTACCGTACTCAAAAAAATGAACGGTTTTAGGATCGGTGAAAATAAATTCAAGATTCCTAATACAAATAAATATTTTTACTATTAAATGTCAAAAACAATCATTATTACGGGAACTTCCTCAGGAATTGGTTTCGTGTTAGCAGAATATTTCGGGAAGAAAGGTCATCACGTTTATGGTTTAAGCCGAAAGCATACTGAAAGTCAGTATTTTAAATCAATTCCTACAGATATTACAGACAATGATGCGGTACAAAATGCAATCGCTGAAGTTTTAAAAACAGAAACTAAAATTGATGTTTTAATTAACAATGCAGGGATGGGAATGGTTGGTTCGGTAGAAGATTCTACAAAAGAAGATATTTTAAAATTATTTAATCTAAATCTTGTAGGATCAGTTCAGATGATGAGCGCTGTAATGCCGAAAATGCGGGAAAGTAAATTCGGAAAAATCATCAATGTTTCCAGTATAGGAAGTGAAATGGGATTACCTTTCCGCGGATTTTATTCGGCTTCAAAATCTGCTTTGGATAAAGTAACGGAAGCGATGAGGTACGAAGTTTACCCTTGGAATATCGATGTTTGTTCGCTTCATTTAGGCGACATTAAAACCAATATTGCAGAAAATCGTGTAAAAACTAAAGTTTCTGAGCCTTACGCAACAGTTTTCGATAAAGTATATGCTTTGATGAATTCTCATGTTGGCGACGGAACTGAGCCTTTGGAAGTTGCAGAATATATCGACCAGCTTTTAACTAAAAATAAATGGAAAGCTCATTATTATTTTGGTAAATTCGGGCAGAAAATCGGCGTTCCTTTGAAATGGATTTTACCACAGGGAACTTATGAGAATTTAATGAAGAAGTATAATAAACTTGCTTAGTTTCAGTTATTAAAGGAAATTTTATTATAAAAAGGATTTGAACCATTAAGAACATTTAAAAAAATAAGTTTAATTAAGATTATCATTCCGATTTTTAAGCTTACAGCAAAGCTTGTCTTAATATTTTTAACAACTTAATAAACCTTAATGGTTTACATAAATTGAATTGAAATTATTTCTAAACATATTTTTTATCCTGTTTTGCGTTTTTGTACAAGCGCAGAAGAAACATTATTTCCTTATTGATACAGAAACGAAAGTCAAGAAAAAGGTAAAAGACTCGGTTTCTGCTGTCAAATTTCTTGATTCTTTAGCGCAAAGCAATTATTTTTTTACTGAGCTAAAAGATGTAAAAATTAAAGGTGACAGCACAGAGATTTTCTATGACAAAGGCAAAAACTTCAACGAAACGTACGTTAACCTCTCAGATTCTATTGTCGACAAATTCAAACTGGAGAAAGAGTTTTTCACAAAAAATTTAGATTCAGTCAAAAAAAATATCAACAAAAAATATATTGATGACGGATTTGCATTCAGCAGGATCAAGTCTCAGTTTAAAGGTCAGAAAAACGGGATTCCGATTGTAGAGCTTGATATTAATAAAAATAATAAACGTACGATTGACGGTTTTGTGGCAAAAGGATACACCCGAGTTCCCAAAAGATTTATAAAAAATCTTGAAAAAGAATTTAAAGGAAAGACTTATGATGACAAAAATCTGATTGCCATCAATAAAAATTTCCAGAGTCATCCTTTCATTACGCTTGAACGGCAGCCACAGACGCTTTTCACAAAAGATTCTACGCAGATCTATCTGTTTATGGAAAAGAAAAAAACCAATACTTTTGATGGAGTTATTGGTTTTGGAAATGATAAAACAGATAAATTTACGCTGAACGGAACTTTGAATGTCAATTTTAAAAATATGTTTAATGGTTTTGAAGCCGTGAATCTTTATTGGCAGAGAAACCCCGACAAAGGTCAGACTTTTGATCTGCAGACTGATATTCCGTATTTATTTAACTCTAATGTGGGTTTAAATATGAAAGTAAATATCTTCAGACAAGATTCTACTTTTGCCAACGTAAAAGCTTTACCCGCGTTTTATTATCATCTCAACAGCAGGCAAAAAATCGGGCTTCGAGGAACTTTTGAGTCATCTGCAATTCTCGACAGCCTCTATATCCAGGGGAAAGATTACAACAAAAAGGGGATTGGTATTTTCTTTGACATGACCGAGCCTACCGATATTGATCTTTTTCTTTACAAGTCTAAATTAAATGTTGGATACGATTTTCTGGCAACCAACTATACGGCTGAAAATATAAAAGCCAATCAAAATCAGTTTTACTTTTTTGGTGAATATAATTATCATATCAACGGAAATCACTTTCTCAACATAAAAGGTGAAGGCGCAATGATGGATTCTAAAATTGACTTCTCTGCCAACGAATTGTACCGTTTTGGTGGCTGGAATTCTCTCCGGGGTTTTAATGAAAACTCTCTCGCCGCCGATTTCTATTACTACGCAGGAATGGAATACCGATATCTCATTGGAAATCAAGCATTTTTTGACATCTTCGGACAATATGGGCAGCTCAATAACAAATCGCTTAACGTAAAACCTAAATTATACAGCGTTGGTCTTGGTTTCAATTTCTTTATTCCGCTTGGATTGATGAGTTTTCAGCTTTCTAATGGTAACGAGTTTGGAAATCCTTTTAAGTTTAACGATATAAAAATTCACTGGGGAATTTTGAGCAGGTTTTAATGATAACTTCAATTATTTTTCTAATTCGCAAATAAATTAACATTACATTGACATTATATTAATTTTTAATATTATTTTTACTGAAATAATATTTCAATTGTAACAAATAATTTACAAACATGTAATACTGTTGATTTACATTTGATATTAGAAATATTTTTCTTTAAAAGAAACTAATTCTCCCACCATTTCTCAATCTATTTTGGAAAAAATCAATGCAATAACCTATTGACATTCAAGAAAAAGAGAAATGAAACCATCAACCCAACTACAATACAATTACGATGTAAATCTTAAAGGTGACAAGATCGTAATGACCAACTTTAAAGATACTGCGGTACCCATAATTATTTATGATAAAAATAAATTTAATACAAAAGACTTTTATTTTTCTTATGAATTGAATTCAAATGGTGAGATTTCGCATTTGGTAGATATAAAATCATACAATTATGAGGTAACGGGTCCAAATGGTTTTGTGAGAAAATTTAAAGGAAGCAAAAGCCCTGAGCTACAGGTAACTCTATTTTGTAATCTCTATAAAAATGAAGTAGATGTCACATTGACGAATATATCCAAAAATACTTTACATATCGGTTTAGAAAATCAGTATGACGGGAATAAGAAAGATTTTACCCTCAACGCTTCTTTAGATGAAAAAATAACTATCAATTTAGACAAAACAAAAGGCTGGTACGATCTCAAAATCAAATCAAATAGTAATAGTTGGCATTTTACTGGAAGAATAGAATCCGGAAACCGATAATAACTAGTAATCTGGTCTTAGATTAGTAACGAAAAAAAATCTTATAGCGTTATTCTGTGTAAGATTTTTTTTGGTGATTGTGGTCATAAAATTTTACGATTTTTTTTTAATAATTATGCAAAATAATATTTTGAGACTTATTAAAATATTGTAAATGACATATATAACAATAAAATTTTATGAGTATATATGTCATATTATAATGAATTTTATTAACTTCACAATTCCAAATAACTAATACCATGAAAAAAACAACATTTAGCATAGCTATGTCTTTGGCAGCTTTTGCTCTTTCGGCAAATCTTAAAGCGCAAGACACAAACGCAGATAATCACACAATTACCATAAGTGTGCCCGAAGTAGCACTGGTAGATATTGAGCCAGCCGCTACAAAAAATATTACTTTAGGATTCACAGCACCTACCGAAGCGGGAAATCCGGTGATTCCAAATACATCCAACACCACACTTTGGTTAAATTATTCTTCTATCAAATCTGTTGCAGACCCAACCCGTAATGTATCTGTAAGTGTAAATGCTGTTATTCCTGGAATTGATATTCAAGTAACCGCAGCGGCAGCTACAGGTTCTGGAGGAGGAACATTGGGAACTCCGGCTGCTCAGTTGACTCTGAGTGCAACAGATCAAACAATTATTTCAGGAATAGGAAGTGCTTATACAGGTAATGGAGCCAATAACGGTCATAATCTTACGTATGCTCTCGCTGCAGGAAGTGGCCCCGGTGGAGTTGCAGTGTATGCAGATTTACAGGCAGCCGCAACTACAGTTGCTACGGTTACCTATACTATTTCAGATAACTAATCTGTCCGACTTCATCTTTAACAGGCAAGAAGAAATCGCTTTTTCTTCTTGATCTTGTATCATCAATGTTTTAAACACCAAACTTTACATTAATATGATAAAGCGCATTTTCCTATCGCTAATTTTCATCGTGCAATTCTGTTTTCTAAAAGCCGGAATTGTTGTTCTCAATGGGCTTTCGCACTCTTATCAGGTAGAAAACGGAAAAGTTTACAAGGGAAAAATTGAAATAGAAAATACGGGTAATCAACAACAAACTGTAAAATTGTTTCTTCAGGATTACAGTTACAAATCTGACGGTACCATTAATTATTCTGCTCCTCATACCAACAGTAAAACCAATACAGACTGGATTAAACTGAATACCAACCTTCTTACTCTTAAAGCCAAGCAAAAAACAGAAGTTTACTACGAAATAAACGTTCCTGATCATCTTTCTGAACCGGGAAGTTACTGGAGCGTAATTATGGTAGAACCTGTGGAGGAAATAAAGCCAAACGATAATAAACAAGGCGTAAATATTACCTCAATTATTCGCTATGCAATTCAGGTGATTACAGATTTTGACTCTGAAAAAGCAAAGCGCGATCTTGCATTTGAAGGAGTAAAGATTGAAAAAGAAGAAGGAAAACAAATTTTAAAGGTTGCTATTGCAAACAGGGGAAATCTCTATTGCAAGCCAACCGCAAATATTGAAATTTACAATAAAAAAACCGGAGAGAAACTCGGAAACTTTTCAAGTCAGTCGTTGGGATTATTACCCCAAACATCAAAATATTTTCATATTGATATCAGCCAAATGCCACCCGGTAAGTATAATGCTGTACTTATCGCGACCGATGAAGAAGAAAATGCATTCGCTCTCAATGTAGAACTAGAAGTAAAAAATGACTAACAAATGGATTATTTATTTTACTCTGTTATTCCCAGCTTTTATTTTTTCTCAAGAAAAAGATAGTTTAAAACCGGGAACATCTACTTCTGTTTCTTTTACAATAGAAAACACCAGTTCTGTGGTAAAAAACTATAATCTGAGAACTGAAACTTCACATCATCTTATTATCCCGATTTTAAAAAACGGAGAAATTTCCCTTCTTCCGAATCAAAGTAAAATATATATTGTCCCTTTACAGATCGCAACAGAAACACCTCAAGGAAAATATTCTGTGACCGTGAGAGGAACTGAAGTACAAACAGGAGAAAAAATAACTCAGACTACAGATTTTTTAGTTTCAGGGAACAGAAAACTATCACTTACACTTTTAGATTCTCCGGAATTTGTAAAAGCCGGAGAATCTATAAAATCAACTTTTCTAGTAAAAAATTACGGAAACGTTACTGAAAATTTAATTTTAGAAAGTAAAAATGCGGCGATTGATCTCGGCGCTTCTTTAGCTTTGGCTCCAGGAGAAAGTAAAAAAATTATAGTTAGTAAAAATACTCCATCAGATTTAGGGAAAAATGAATATCAGAATGTAAATCTTTCAGTTTATTCTAAAGAAAATCCACAGGAAAAGCAAACTGCTTATTCAAGCATAAAAATCATTTCTATAAGGCCGGTTGAGGATGATATTTACCACAGATTTCCCGTTTCGGCCTCTATTTCTATGATCGGCATGCAAAATCGGGGTCGTTACGATCAAGGTTTTCAAGGTGAACTCTATGGAAAAGGCAGTTTAGACTTTGAAAATAAAAATATTTTAGAGTTTCATGCAGTTACCAAAAATCCGGTAGATTTTAATTCTTTCACGCATTACGAAGAATATTTTGTGAATTATAAGCGTGAAAATTTATGGGTTCATTTGGGAGATAAAAATTATTTTGCCTCTTTTTTAACCGAATATGCACGATACGGCCGAGGTGCAGAAATTCGTTTCGACCTAAAAAAAATAAGTTTTGGAGGATTTTATAATCATCCGAGATTCTTTACTGATATTAGAGATGAATTTAATATTTATTCTAAACTAAAAATTGGAAAACAATCGGAAATAACTGCAGGATATTTATATAAAATACCTGATACGGAAAGTAAAGATTTTAATTTTAGTAATATGAAATTAGATTCAAATGCACATTTACCTTATTTAGCAGGAAAATTTAGTATTAATAAGAATCTTGAAATTTCCGGAGAGACATCGTACAGCAAAACAGAAAAGACCGACGGAACTGCTTATATGATTCAAACGACTGCAAATTATGAAAGATTAAGAGGAAATGTAATGTACATGCGGGCAAGCCCAGAATATGCAGGATACTTTAATGATACGAGTAATATTAATGGTAATCTGCAATATCAATTATCACAAAGAATAAATCTTATTGCAAATTATGTTCAGGATGCTAAAAATTTTCAGCGTGACACTCTATTTCTGGCAGCGCCATATCGTAAGTATTTGCAATATGGGGTACAATATAAATATTCGAAGAAAGGAAATATAACATTATACGGCGGCTCACAAAGATATGAAGACCGATTAATGCCCAAAGAATTTGATTACAAAGACCGTTTTTTTAAACTTTCTGTTAATCAACAAATCGGTATTTTTCAGTTAAATATCGAAGGACAATTAGGGAAAACAGATAACTATCTGACCGGAATTTCCGGAAACTCGAGTTTTTATACCGCCAATATTGGTTTCGAACAATTTAAAACTTCATTCAACATCTATGGCAGCTATGCACTTACATCTCGTTATCAGCTGCAAAATCAAAAACAGTTTTATTTTGGAGCAAGAATTCTGAGCAGGTTTTCAGACAAAACACATTTCAGTCTTTTTTATCAGAACAATTATATGCCGGAAGATTATTATACGGATAGAAATCTTTTTGAACTTCTTTTTAATCAACAGATTTATTCAGGGCATGAGCTTGGTGTTTCAACGAGATATAATTTACAGCGTGGAGAATTGGGAAACAAAGATTTTATTTTTTCGCTGCGTTATACTTTAAGAATGAATATTCCGACCCAGAAAATCGCAGAATACACTATTTTATCAGGAAATATAAAAAATCTAGGAGTAAAAAAGATTGATGGGATCCGGCTAATTTTAGGAAATCATCTTTCTGTAACCGACAAAAGTGGAAATTATGTATTCAAAAATGTTAATCCCGGAGATTATGTTTTGGAGATTGACAGATCAACTACAGACATCAATGATATCACAGACCGGAATGTTCCTGCATCTTTAATTTTAACTGATCAAGAAAATGTCTTCAATTTTGGATTGACAAGTGCCGCAAAGATTCAGGGAAAAATTGAATATACAGAGCACGACAATACATTAAGTTTTGCACAGCTTTCAACCAGAAAAAAGAAAAAAGAAAATGTGATTGTTGAAATCTCCAGCGATAGTCAGGTATTCAGAAAAATGGCAGTATTGGGTGATTTTTTTGATTTTACTTATCTGCGTCCCGGAGATTGGACGGTAAAAGTATACAGAAACGGTTTGGATAAAAAATATAAAATACCGATTGACCAGTTTGAATTTACTTTAAAATCTGGCGAAACAAAAAATATAACAATTAATGTCATCAAACAACCATCAGAAATAAAATATCAGCAGGAAACAATTAAAGTAAGTTATAACGAAAAGAAAAAATGAAAATGAGCCGCTACAAATTAGTTTTTCTTATCACATTTATCATCTCTTCCGATCTTTTTTCACAAACTACGGGAAATAGAACCGCCAGCGTCACTTTGCCTGTTGTTACTCTGCTCGATATTGAACCCGCAGGTGCGATTGCAATGAATTTTATCGCCCCCACCGAAGCAGGAAGACCAATTGTTTCACCCGCTATCAATACCTCAAAATGGATTAATTATACATCAGCAATCGCAGCAGGAGGATTAAGCAGAAAAATTACGGCTTCTGTAAGTCCTGTAATTCCTGGGATAGATATAAAAATTCAAGCTGCAGCAGCTACAGGATCTGGCGGAGGAACATTGGGTACGCCATCAGCCCAAGTCACACTCAATACGACATCACAGACAATAATCAGCGGAATTGGTGGTTCCTTTACAGGAAACGGAGCCAATAACGGTCATCGGTTAACCATAAGTTTATCCCCAAATACGTATAGTAATTTATCAGCCCGCACAAACACCGCGGTGGTCATCGTATATACAATCACAGAATAAATAAGAACTGAAATGAAGAAAGATTATATTATTTGTAGAATATGTTTGGTCAAAGCAACTTTTATGCTCTTCTTACTTTCTTTCTGCACAATGAAAGCACAAAGAACTTTAACAGTAGGGGGAACTAATTGGGCAGTATCTATCCCATCAATAACTGAAGCCGGATCAAACTACGCGGGAACTTATGAAAGTGCGGCCAATCAAATATTATTAACAGCAAGCATCCCATTACTTTTAAGCAGTGGTAAAGTATCTGTACATTACGAAGGAAACCCGACCTGGAATCCAAATTTAATATTACAAGCTAAAAGAACCGGTGACGGAACCACACTTTGTTTATTGTGCACCATAACAGGGGGAACAGCTTATCAAACAGTGACGCTTACAGATATCGAATTATTTAGGATTACAGCAATAGCAGCATTAGCGTCGTATACAAACATTCCCATTCAATTACAGCTTAGTGGTGTTTCTGTCACAATTCCTGCTGCAACGTACAATAGTCGACTCGTATTCACCATAAGTGCACTTTAGAACAATAATATGAAAAAAGGTATTTTTTTCTAGGAGCTTTATCCGGCTATCCGCTACTTCTCCTCACGCCTTCCTTTGCCAAAGCTAAAAACCTTCGACTTTCCCGTGCCGTTGCGGGGTAACCGCTGCTATCTGGGCTAGCGTTAGTTGTATCCTAAAGTAATATTTGTCCCTTAATTACAATTAAATGCTTCAAATTCATCTTTTAAAATTCAATATTTACATCTTTAAATGTAAAGCTCAAAAATCAAGATTTTAAGTAAAATTTACACTCAAGATAAAAGGTAAAAACCTAACAAACATCCTTCGGAGTGCAACCTTTGTAGAACATCACAGCATCATTTTCATAAGCTCCGGAGGAGCGAAACAACCAACAACCAACAACCAACAACCAACAACCAACAACCAACAACCAACAACCAACAACCAACAACCAACAACCAACAACCAAAAACCAACAACCAACAACCAACAACTAACACTTATCACTTATCACTTATCACTTATCAAAATTACCTATTGCCTATTACTTATTACTTATTTCTCATCATTCAGGTTTAGAGCAAAAAAAAGTCTCATACAAATGAATGTATGAGACTTTTAAAAAAACTGGCGGCGACCTACTCTCCCGCTTTCGCAGTACCATCGGCGCTGGTGGGCTTAACTTCTGTGTTCGGAATGGGAACAGGTGAGCCCCACCGCTAAAACCACCCT